>Ga0207971_100073_pt1 | contig 91911 bp, 88 predicted proteins | sample LakWasMet56_HOW8_2_FD_183890 | JGI IMG/M metagenome (GOLD analysis project Ga0207971, IMG submission 183890) | Freshwater sediment methanotrophic microbial communities from Lake Washington under simulated oxygen tension - Sediment Metagenome... | ecosystem: Environmental > Aquatic > Freshwater >... | reverse complement strand
GCGTGACAACCCGGAACGGGTGGAGTTCATTGGATACAACACACAGCGCGTGCGCTACTTTGCTTTCATCATTGCCGGCTTCTTTGCCGGCATTGGCGGCGGCCTGGCAGCCATCAACTTTGAAATCGTCACCGGCGCCGACAGCGTCAACATGGTGCGCTCAGGCGGTTACCTGCTCTTCACCTTCCTCGGCGGTGCCACCTTCTTCTTCGGCCCCATCATTGGCGGCGTGCTGCTGGTCCTCGCGTCGGTGCTGCTGTCCGAGTTGTCCAAAGCGTGGCTGCTCTACTTGGGCCTGGTGTTTCTGTTCATGGTGATGTTCGCCCCGGGCGGGGTTGCCAGCCTGGTCATGATGAACCTGCGGGTCGCCAAATTCGGCAAATTGCGTCCGCTGTTGCCGGCGTACCTGGCGCTGGTCGGTACAGCCCTGGTGGCGCTGTTCGGCGCTGCGGCCATGGTGGAGATGCTCTATCACCTGCAGCTCAACGCCGCGCTGGGGCCAGAAATGGAATTTTTGGGCGCAACTGTCAACGCAGCCAAGCTCAGCAGCTGGTTTGGAGCTGGCTTTGTGCTGGTGACGGGGTTGGCATTGTTTGAACTCTGTCGGCGCCAGTTCATACAGCAGTGGGGGCTGGTGCAGGAAGAGATCGAGCACGAAATCAAACGTGGGGAGGCTTTGTAAGCCATGGCGGAGAACGCAAATTACGCGCTGGAGCTGCGCGCGCTGCGCAAGAGTTTCGGCAAGACGGAAATCATTCGCGGGGTGGATCTGGCGGTGCGCGCTGGTGAGCGCGTGGCCATCATCGGACCCAACGGGGCCGGCAAGTCCACTCTTTTCAACCTGATCAGCGGGCGCTTCGCGCCCACCAGCGGCGAGGTGCTGCTCCATGGCGCGCGCATCGAGGGCAAGAAGCCCTTTGAAATCAACCGCATGGGGCTATCGCGCAGCTTTCAGATCACCAACATTTTTCCCAAGCTCAGTGTTTTTGAAAATCTGCGCTGCGGTGTGCTCTGGAGCATGGGCTACCGCTATACCTTCCTGCGCTTTCTCTCGCGCCTGGACGATGCCAATGAGCGTGCGCAGCAGCTCATGGAGATGATCAAGCTCGACAAAAAGCGCGATGTGCTGGCGATCAACCTGACCTACGCGGAGCAACGCGCACTCGAGATCGGCATCACCATCGCTGGCGGCGCCAGTGTGATCCTGCTCGACGAGCCCACGGCCGGCATGAGCGTGAGCGAGACCACGCGCTTTATTGCGCTCATCAAGGAAGTGACCGAAGGACGCACCCTGCTGACCGTGGAGCACGACATGGGCGTGGTGTTTGGTCTGGCGGATCGCATTGCCGTGGTGGTCTACGGCGAAGTGCTGGCTTTTGACACACCCGACGCGGTGCGCGCCAATGACCGCGTGCAGGAAGCGTATCTGGGTTCTGCAGTGGCCGATGCCCAGGCTCAAGGACACTGACATGCTGCACATTCGAAATCTGCATGCCTACTATGGCAAAAGCCATGTGCTGCATGGCGTCAACTTCGACATCGGCGACGGCGAGATTGTTGCGCTGCTGGGACGCAATGGCTCGGGGCGTTCCACGACGGCCAAGGCCATCATGAACCTGGTGAGTTGGGAAGGCAGCATGGAGTGGAAAGGCCAGCCGCTCAAGAACCGCAAGGCGTACGAGATCGCGCACCTGGGCATTGGCTATGTGCCCGAAAGCCGCGACGTGTTTCCTAGTCTTACCGTGCACCAAAACCTTCTTCTCGGACAGAAAGGCAAGGGCAAGGGCAGCCGCTGGAGCTTCGACGACATGTATGCCATGTTCCCTCGTCTCAAGGAGCGCCAGCACATCGAAGCGGGCCTGATGTCTGGCGGTGAGCAGCAGATGCTCACGCTGTGTCGCACGCTGATGGGGGATCCGGACCTCATCATGATTGACGAACCCACGGAAGGCTTGGCGCCAAAAATCGTCGAGCAGGTCGGCGCCTTTCTCACCACGCTCAAGAGCAAGGGCATTTCGGTGCTGCTGATTGAACAAAAGCTCACCATTGCGATGACTGTGTCGGACCGCGCCTTGGTGATGGGGCACGGCAGCATCGTTTTCGACGGTACGCCCGACAGCCTGCGCGCCAACAACAGCGTGCGCAAGGAATGGCTGGAGGTCTGAGCGCGCGCGCTTTTGTCCCGGCTGAGACAAGCGCCGGTGGCAATGCTGCGCAGACCTGCTTACAATAAAAACGCACGATCGTTCTTTTTCTAATTTTTGCAGGAAACAACAACCATGAGCGCTCAATTTCAGGTCCACGGCGATGTCGCAGTGATCACATTGGCCAACCCGCCCGTCAACGGCCTGGGTTTGGCCACCCGACAGGGCATCGTCGACGGCCTGAACCGCGCCCAGCAGGATGCAGCCGTCAAGTCCATCGTGATTACCGGTGCCGGCGGCGCCTTCTCCGGCGGTGCGGACATCAAAGAGTTTGGTAGCGACAAGTCCATGCAGGAACCCAACCTGCTATCAGTGATTGCCGCAATCGAGGCTTCGTCCAAGCCGGTGGTTGCTGCCATCCATTCGGTGTGCATGGGCGGTGGCTTGGAGCTTGCCCTGGGCTGCCACTATCGGCTGGCCGCCCCTGGATGCAGCGTGGCCTTGCCCGAAGTGAAGCTTGGTCTGCTGCCCGGTGCGGGCGGTACGCAGCGCCTGCCGCGTGTCGTCGGCGTCGAGGCTGCGCTCAACATGATCGTCAGCGGCGAGACCGTCAAGAGCGAACTCATTGGTTTCATTCCTGGCCAGAAGCTGTTCGACAAGATGGCCGCCTCTGCCGAAGCCTTGCCCGAAGAAGCCCTGGCCTTTGCCCGCTCGGTGGCCGACACGCGTCCGCTGCCGCTGGTACGCAATTTGCCCTGCAAGCACCCTCAGGGCGACGCCTACTTCCAGTTCGCGCGCAACATGGTCAAGGGCATGTCCAAGAACTACCCGGCGCCCGCCAAGTGCGTGGACGCGGTCGAAGCGGCTACCAAAGGCAAATTTGCCGACGGCATGTTGGTCGAGCGCGAGCTGTTCATCAACCTGATGTGGACGCCCGAGTCGCGCGCGCTGCGCCATCTGTTCATGGCCGAGCGTGCGGCCAGCAAGATCCCTGACGTGCCTTCGGATACGCCCAAGCGCGACGTCAAGAGCGTGGGCGTGATCGGCGCCGGCACCATGGGCGGCGGCATTGCGATGAACTTCCTCAACGCCGGCATTCCGGTCAAGATGCTGGAGATGAAGCAGGAAGCACTTGACCGTGGCCTGGCCACCATCAAGAAGAATTACGAAGCCCAGGTCAAAAAAGGCAAGCTCAAGCAGGACAAGTACGAGCAGCGCATGGCCCTGCTCTCCACCACGCTCGACTACGCCGACCTGAAGGATGCCGACCTGGTCATTGAAGCCGTGTTCGAGGAAATCGGCGTCAAGGAAGCTGTGTTCAAGCAGCTCGACGCCGTGTGCAAGCAGGGCGCCATCCTGGCCTCCAACACTTCCACACTGGATGTGGACAAGATTGCCGCCTTCACCAAGCGCCCGCAGGACGTGGTGGGCATGCACTTCTTCAGCCCCGCCAACGTGATGCGCCTGCTGGAAGTGGTGCGCGGCAAACACACCGCCAAGGACGTGCTCGCCACGGTGATGGCGCTGGCCAAGAAGATCAAGAAGACGGCGGTGGTCTCCGGCGTCTGCGACGGCTTCATCGGCAACCGCATGATCGAGCGCTACAGCCAGCAGGCCGGCTTTTTGCTCGACGAAGGCGCAACGCCCCAGCAGGTGGACAAGGCGCTGGAGAAATTCGGCATGGCCATGGGGCCGTTCCGCATGGGCGACCTGGCCGGCAACGACATTGGCTGGGCGATCCGCAAGCGCCGTGCGCTGGAAACCCCCGACATGAAGTACAGCCGCTCCGCCGACAAGCTGTGCGAGCTGGGCCGCTACGGCCAGAAGACCGGCGCCGGCTGGTACGACTACCAGGCTGGCAAGCGCGACGCCATTCCGAGCGAGCTGGTCAACAAGATGATTGAAGACCACCGCAAGGAGCTCGGCATCACGCCGCGCAAGATTTCTGACGAAGAAATCGTCCAGCGCCTGGTCTATGCCCTGGTCAACGAAGGCGCACACATCCTTGAAGACGGTATCGCCAGCAAGTCCGGCGACATCGACATGGTCTACCTCACCGGCTACGGCTTCCCGATCTACCGCGGCGGCCCTATGCACTACGCGGGCGAGCAGGGTTTGTTCAACCTCGTGCAGGCCATGAACCGCTTTGCGCAGAACCCCAGGGACGACCAGGCGTTCTGGACGCCCGCGCCCTTGCTCGCCAAACTGGCAGCCGAAGGCAAGACCTTCAGCTGATCGGCGGGCATCGCCGTGATCAAGAAGATCTTCCTGGGCCTGCTGGCGCTGATCGTGGTGCTGGTGGCGGCGGTGGCCGTCAATACGCTGCGCAAGGGTTCGCGCCAGCTTGATGTGCCGCAGCTGGCCGTGCTGCCGGTGGACGAGCAGGGTGCGGCCAAGCGCCTCGGCGAGGCGGTGCGCTTGCGCACCATCTCGTCGCGCGACGACCCGCAGCTCAATGCCGACCAGTTCCAGCAGTTCCATGCCTTGCTGGAGCAGCGCTTTCCCAAAACCCACGCCGCGCTCAAGCGCGAAGTGGTCAATGGCCTGAGCCTGCTCTACACCTGGCAGGGCAGCAAGCCAGAGCTCAAACCGATATTGCTGTTGGCGCACCAGGACGTAGTGCCCATCGCGCCCGGCACCGAGGGCGACTGGACCGAACCACCCTTCAGCGGGGCGGTCAAGGATGGCTTCATCTGGGGCCGTGGCTCGTGGGACGACAAGGGCAACCTCATGTCCCAGCTCGAAGCGGTCGAGATGCTGGTCGCCAGCGGCTACCAACCCGAGCGCACCGTGTACCTGGCCTATGGCGCAGACGAAGAGGTGAGCGGCCTGCGCGGCGCGACCGAGATAGCGGCGTTGCTCAAGCAGCGCGGCGTGCACCCGGATTTCGTCATTGACGAAGGCCTGCTGATTCTCGACGGCATCCTGCCCGGCTTGGCCAAACCTGCTGCGCTGATTGGCGTGGCAGAAAAAGGCTATCTGTCGGTCGAGCTGTCGGTGTCTGCCACGCCAGGACATTCGTCCATGCCCAAGCACGGCACCAGCGCCATTGCCATGATGAGCACGGCCTTGAAGCAGCTCGAAGACAAGCAACTGCCGGCGGGCATTCGCGGTGTCGGCGGCGAAATGTTCGACACCATCGCCCCGGAAATGAGTGGCTTTTCGCGCGTGGCACTCTCGAACCTGTGGCTGTTTGGCCCTGTCGTGCAAAAGCAGCTTGAAGGTGGTGCCAGCACCAACGCCATGCTGCGCACCACCACGGCGCTGACCATCGTGAATGCCGGCAACAAGGAAAACGTGCTGCCCGGTCGCGCCAACGCCACGGTGAACTTCCGCCTCCTGCCCGGCGATACCCAGGCCCAGGTGCTTGAGCATGTGCACTCTGAGCTGGCGCAGGCCGTGGGTGAGGGCAAGGTCAAAGTCACCGCGCTGCCCGGCGCGCAGGAGGCGTCCAAGGTGGCGCCCACCGCCTCCAGCCAGTACCACCTGTTGAACAAGACGATCCGCGAAGTCTTCCCCGGCACCCTCGTCGCGCCAGGCTTGATGGTGGCGGCCACCGACTCGGTGCATTACGGCGAGCTGAGCGACCACATCTTCAAGTTCTCGCCGGTGCGCGCCAATGCCGAAGACCTCAAGCGTTTCCACGGCACCAACGAGCGCCTGTCCACCAGCAACTACGCGGAAGCCATCCGCTTCTACCACCGACTGTTGAGCGAGGGCGCCAAGGCACCCGCGCTCTGAATGTGCATAACTTTTAAGGATTCACCATGACTTCCGCCGTAATCGTTTCCACCGCCCGCACCCCCCTGACCAAGGCCTGGAAAGGTGCTTTCAACATGACCCACGGCGCCACCATGGGCGGCCACGTGGTCGAGCACGCCATCCAGCGCGCCGGTATCGAAGCCGGTGAAGTGGATGACGTCATCATGGGCTGCGGCACCCCCGAAGGCGCCACGGGCGCCAACATCGCCCGCCAGATCGCCCTGCGCGCCGGCTGCCCCGTCACGGTATCGGGCATGACCATCAACCGCTTCTGCTCGTCGGGCCTGCAGACGATTGCGATTGCATCTCAGCGCGTCATGGCTGGCGAAGGCGACCTGTACGTCGCGGGTGGCGTGGAAGTCATCTCCTGCACGGCGCAAGAGATGAATACGCACATGCTGCAAGACCCCTGGCTCGTGAAGAACAAGCCCGAGATCTATTGGTCCATGCTGCAAACCGCCGAGCAAGTGGCCAAGCGCTACGGCATTAGCCGCCAGGCCATGGACGAATACGGCGCCAGCAGTCAGCAAAAGGCCAGCGACGCGCTGGCCAAAGGCCTGTTCAAGGAAGAAATCGCCCCCATCACCGTCACCATGGGCGTGGCCGACAAGGTCATGGGCTTGACCACCAAGCAGGTCACCGTGAGCGACGACGAAGGCATCCGCGCCGGCACCACCTACGACGGCATCAAAGACCTGCGCCCGGCCTTGCCCGGCGGCCTGATCTCGGCGGGCAACGCCAGCCAGCTGTCGGATGGCGCTGGTGCCGTGGTGGTGATGCATGAAAAAATCGCCGAGCAAAAGGGCCTCAAGCCCCTGGGCCGCTTCCTCGGCTTTGCCGTGGCCGGCTGCGAACCCGATGAAATGGGCATCGGCCCCGTGTTCGCCATCCCCAAGGTCTTGAAGCGCCTGGGCCTCACCATCAACGACATCGACCTGTGGGAGCTGAACGAAGCCTTCGCCGTGCAAGTGATCTATTGCCGCGACAAGCTGGGCATCCCTGCCGACAAGCTCAACGTCAATGGCGGCGCCATCGCCGTCGGCCACCCCTTCGGCATGACCGGCCAGCGCCTCACCGGCCACGCCCTCATCGAAGGCAAGCGCCGCGGCGCCAAGCGTGTGTGCGTGACCATGTGCATTGGCGGCGGCATGGGCGCAGCGGGTGTGTTTGAGGTGCTGTAAGCGCTGAAGACAGATAGAGACACAACGCCCCGCGCAGGCCGAACGGTTTGCGCGGGGCGTTTGCTTTTGTTTTGATAGCTGTTAGCGCTTGCTGGTCGGGCGCTATAGGCCAAAAAGACTAAAACTTTGTGTGTCAGTGCGCACTGGTTGGTCGGAAACAGAACGCGCGACGGACGCCCAGGCTACGCAGCGCCTTCCTCGCAGGACGCTCAAGTACGGCTGAAAACTGGTGTGCTGTCCCGGGAATAATTGCGCAAATTGAGTGTGCCTGCGGTTCTTCACTGCACGCTGTGAACGTTTGCTGGCGCGAGTAGCAAAGATGAAGTAGATGCCCAAGTGCCTGTGGGTCAGGCTAATGCAGCGAGACTTCAAGTGCTTGCAGGGTCTTCGAGAGGTGGGCGAGTTGCACGTGTAGATTAACGCCCCATTCAGCGGCTTGTCCGCTGCAATGTCTTGCTAATGTTCGTCACGCAGATTATCTAAGTTCGCGAGCAGTACATCACAAGTAGAGTAAAAATAGCTCGGCTGGTAAGATTTCATTATGGCCGTGTATGTGTTTTTTGGTTTCTCGTTCTTCTTAAAGTCGAATTTAAATTTCAACGAATGGTAAAACTGTTCATCTAAGTACAGTTGCATAGGAGGATGCGCGCCTGATTTTATGGCTTGTTTAGCAGCGCTCTCGATTGCCAATAGCTCTGAAAATGGCGCTCCCAAACTATTCAAGCAAACATGATTCCTGGTTTTAGATATATGAAGCAATGGCTCACCATAGTATTCATTGCTGCCCTGTGTAAGCACGGCGTATACCTGTAGGCCGAGAACCTCTTGATAAATGCAATCAAGCTCTTTGATAACATGCAAGAGCTTTTCGGGGCTATACGAGCATTTAATACCTTTGTGGGAATATCCAACGTCCCAGTTGCTTTTGAGGATTAGGCTGTCAGCAAACGAAATAAAGGATATGTCGGAATTTTTTTCTGCTAGCTCATCTATTCTTTCTCTTAGTTGAATCAACTTCTCTTTATTTAGAGCGTTGTCTTTAATCGCATTTTTGACCCCTATTGCGTCAACCAATGCGAATACAGAATATTCGCGTAAGTGAAGATGCTCTAACCATTCGTGATCGACAAAAATGTAGGGTTTTATATCGTATTTCCAGCAGCCCACGCATATCTTCACCATATCCTCTGGCAGAGTTATTGAAACTTCATGAAATCTCGTGAACGTATTTGGGTACCACGAAAGCTCTAGGGAGGTGCTGTTGATCCTTCTTACTGCAACGGGACTCACATAGCCTACTTCGTAAGGATTGCATTCTTCTCTCCGAAGCATCATTCCAAGTGCCTCATCAAATTCCTTCATGTAGATTTCGCTCATAAGAAGGCAATCTCTATCAAGAGGAATGTCTTCAAAAGGGTACTTATCAATATCACTATCTTTAAACAATGTTCGTAACTCCAACTAGAACATTAACGTAGACGTAACCGTCGGCCACGGGGAGCAGCGACCGCAGGGAGTGGACGCCCGTGGGCGTCCGTGTTGACGGGCATGTTAGTCCGCAACGACAAGCTCCACCATCTTCCCGAATTCAAGATGACCTCTGATGTGATCGCGCATTGGTATTCGTTGTTCGAGACTATCCAGGTCGTAGCTGTGGAGCGAAAAGCTTGCTCGCTCAGGCCGGTGGGTATTCCAGAGTACGTTGAAGCCAAAACCGTGTTCGGCTTCAGTTGTCCGACTTTCATAGAGGGATTCGTTGGGAGCGCGCACCTTAAACGTCCAGCCCGCGCGAACCTTCGGCTTGCCGCGCAATTCCTGCTTCATCTCTGCCGTGAGTTTGAAATCGGTCCCTGCCCCAGTATCCGAGTCTTCCGGATGAAGTTCGTCGATCGTCTTTCCAGCCCCGACAATCGGACCCGATTCAGCGAAGGTGATCGACAGCTTTTGCCCTGTGACTAACGCTGCGTCCACCCAGATCAAGTATGTGGAGTCACCTTGCTCGGGATATCGGGAACTCGAAACGTGAACTGTCGCAAGCTCTTGCTCTACTCTCGTTCCACTGACGCCGACAGCGACAACATCAAAACCGTCACAACTGATGGCGGCCCGAGCGACTCCGTCTATTGATACTGTGATGTGCGCCATTGCGGACTAACGAATGAAAGGGACTTCCCCGTCCTGAGTGATCCGCGTAGTTGCGGGGTACGGCATCAAAATGCCACGATGGGAAGTGCAACGTCTCATCAACTCACTCGTTTTGTGGAAGGGGAAATCCATGTCTGCCATTGTCACTATTGGAATCGATCTCGCCAAGAACGTCTTTGCTGTTCACGGGGTAGATGCATCGGGCATCTGGACGAACGCATTGCGCAGTACGACCGGTACATTGCGTTGATGGCGCGCCAAAGCATCGAGGCAAAGCGCCTGATGCAGTTGTGCGGCGTGGGAGAGACCACAGCGACCGCGCTGCCCTGGATTTCCGAAGGCACCAAGGTCCGAGGCTACCGACAGTCAATACGCGCCGCGAAGCGGAAACCTGATATTACTTGTCCGCATGGGCCGCACAGTTAGCCATTTTCATTTCGCAAAGGCGGTCTTTAACTCTGACATCAGTTGGCCAATGGAAGCGTTCATACGCTCCTGTCCCAGAGTGTTCATTGTTTGACCAAAACCTGTCATTGCAACCTGAGTGGCGAGTACATCCTTCCTTCCGACGGGCGATTGGTAGTACGCCAAAACTTGGTCAAGCTCAGAATCTGACAGGCTCTTGCCATAGAAGGTTGCCCAAATCTCTACGAGCTCCTTGGAGGAGAACATGGCTGCACATCGTTCCATGTAGCGGCGAAGAATTTGCTCCACCTTTGGATTTTGCTTTCCGTCAGCTACGCCACTCTCAGAAAGCAATTTCTTCGCAATATCTTTACCCATTTCACTAGCGGATTCCTTCGACTGGTCCAATTGCTGCTGGATAAGCTGAGTCAGCCCTTGAGCTTCGGTAATTTTTGCGATTTTTTCTTGCCGAGTGGTCTCGTCGGCAGATGCGACTCCGCACGCCAACAGTGCAGCTAAAATTAATGCTCGTGCTTTCATTCATCCTCCAGTAGTAAAAACGTGATGCAATGGCAAACGATGGAAATTAGTGACCCGCTTCAGTGGGGCCGCTGCATTGTTAGAGATCGCCTTATTGTGAATGGCGAACGGCCCATGAATAAGGAGCAAGAAAAAGTGCAAGCTGACCGACTGACTGCAGCGCTGTGGTCAGCACGGTTTTGGCGGGCTGCTGATTGAGCCGATGGAACGACATCGAGAGAAGAATTGGCATTCCGGCTACCAGAGTCCAGCGGAGCTCGGTTTGACCTGGGATATGAATTTCAAGTAAGGACAGCAGTACCCCAGCGAAGACTCCGGAGGCCATACTGAGTATGCAGAGCAGGATAGTGAAATTTCTGACGATGGCGCTCATGCGATGCTCCGCGCTTAACGCGATATATTCCGCAGAACTTGCAAAATAAGCGGGACGATGCGCAATATTCTGAACATGGTTTTTTCCTGAAATCGGATTGCTGTCTTGGCTTGCCGTTGTTTCATTCTGCAAAAATTCAAGCAAAAATGCCATGAAACTCGGTACGCCTGTTCTGCGTTCCACCCGCCGACTGCACCACGTGCATGAGTGGATTTGTCAGCGTTTTACTATAACCTTGGATACCGAGAAGATTCTCCGCACGGATGCGATTATTTCACCGCTGGCGTTGCCGCTGTGAGGTCAAGCGAGATCCTATAGGGCCAAAAGACGCGGAACCGGCAACCTTGTGCGTAGGTGTCTTGTGCTAGTGGCCGCCCGCACCAGTCTTCCCCGAAGCAAGCGCGTGCAGATGGCGCAGCCTGTACCAGGTTCGCCGACCGCATGCCTGCCCCGCGTCGCCCAGCGGACATAGCTTCCAAGCCGCCACCGCTCATAATTTTCCCATGACGACCCTCCGCTCCACCCTCGATTTCCTGCTGTACGACTGGCTCCAAGCTGAAACGCTGCGTTCGCGCGAGCGCTTTGCCGACCACTCGCGCGAGACCTTTGATGCCGTGCTCGACACCTGCGAGCGCATTGCGCGCGAGAAGTACGCGCCGTTCAACCGCACCGTGGACCAACAAGAGCCGCAGTTTGACGGCGAGCGCGTCATCCTGCCGCAGGCGACGAAGGATGCCTACGACGCCTACGCGGCGTCGGGCATGCTCAGCGCGGCGCAGGATTACGACATTGGCGGCATGCAGCTGCCCTACACGGTGGATGCTGCGGCCAATGCCTTCTTTGCCGTGGCCTCCATCAGCATCAGCTCCAACCTGCTCAGCACGGGCAATGCCAACCTGCTCATGGTGCACGGCACGGACTTGCAGAAGCAGGTGTTTGCACTCAATGAATTTTCGGGGCGCTTCTCGGGGACCATGTGTTTGTCTGAGCCGCAAGCCGGTTCCAGCTTGAGCGATGTGGCTACGCGGGCCATCCCTGACGAGGCCCCTTCGGTAGCCGCCGATGGCTCGGTGCCTTGGGATCAAGACCCGCTGGGCGCGCGCTACCGGCTCACGGGCAACAAGATGTGGATCTCGTCGGGCGAGCACGAGCTGTCGGAGAACATCGTCCACCTGGTGCTGGCCAAGATTCCGGGGCCGGACGGCAAGCTGGTGGCGGGCACGCGCGGTATCTCGTTGTTCATCGTGCCCAAGAAGCTGGTGGATACCGAGGGCAACTTGACCGGCGTGCGCAACGACGTGGCGCTGGCCGGGCTGAACCACAAGCTGGGCTGGCGTGGCACCACCAACACGCTGCTCAATTTTGGCGAGGGCAAGTACCCGGTGCAGGGCAGGGCGGGCGCCGTGGGCTATTTGGTGGGCCAGCCGGGCAAGGGCCTCGCGTGCATGTTCCACATGATGAACGAGGCGCGCATCGGCATTGGCATGGCGGCCACCATGCTCGGCCTGGCGGGCTACTACGCCAGTCTCGACTACGCCAAAAACCGCCCGCAAGGCCGCCAGCTCGGGCCTGCCGGCAAGGACGCCGCCCAGCCGCAGGTGCGCATCATTGAGCACGCAGACGTGCGCCGCATGCTGCTGGCGCAAAAGAGCTACTGCGAAGGCGCATTGGCGCTGAACCTGTACTGCGCCCGTCTGGTGGACGAGCAGCACACCGGCGCCAGCGTGGCCGCCGACGAGGCGCGCCTGCTGCTGGAAGTGCTCACCCCCATTGCCAAGAGCTGGCCGAGCGAGTTTTGCCTGGAGGCCAATTCGCTGGCGATTCAGATCCACGGTGGCTACGGCTACACGCGCGACTTCCCGGTAGAGCAATACTGGCGCGACAACCGCCTGAACATGATCCACGAGGGCACGCACGGCATCCAGGCCGCCGACCTGCTGGGCCGCAAGGTGCTGATGGAGAACGGCAAAGGCCTGCAACTGCTGGCTGCGCGCATGACTGCCACGGCCAAGAAGGCGTCTGGCGTGCCGGAACTGGCGGCTTTTGCGCAGCGGCTCACGGGTGCCCTGCAGCAGGTGGGCGAGGCCACCCAGGCCGCCTGGGCGGGCGGCGAGCCCACGCAGGCGCTGGCCAATGCCGTGCCCTATATGCAGGCCTTTGGCCACACGGTGCTGGCCTGGATCTGGCTCGACGTGGCGCTCACGGTGCTGAATCAGGATGCTATCCTATCAATAGCTGCAAACGCCGGCAGAATAGGCGCTACGCGGTATTTTTTCCACTATGAGCTGCCCAAAATTGGGGCTTGGCTGAACGTGGTCAATGGGCGCGACATGACGTGCGCAGCGCTTGCGGAAGAGGCTTTCTGATCCTTCAGGTGGCGCGGCTCGCAGGGCGGCGCTACTGCCAACGCAAAAGTTGCGAGGAGTTTCTGCTCGCGAGCGTTTTTTCTGCGATTTTTCAGCCTACCATTCGGCCCCTAAGGCCCATGTCGGGCTGCAACTAGGGAGCCTGGCATGGCAAAAGAACAGCGCAACGAAAAAATGTCGAAGAAGCCCAAGAAGGACAGCTCGCTGCCCAAACCCGGCGGCACCGATCGGCCCACGCCGCCCATGACGTCCGTGCTGCCCAAGGGAAAAGACAAGAACAAGTGAGCGCATTGAATCGGGACTAGGGCCTGTTAACACGATGCAAGGGGATCGCGTTGTCTCGCAAAGGGGCTGTATGCAAGGCGCACGTGCGCAGCAAGGCTGGTGCCTTGCAAGCGCGGGCAACGCCGCAGACGGCCCCTTTGCGAGACAACCCGAAGGGAAGGCCATCAGAGCCCGCCCCTCGGCGTTGCGCTCCTTGAGCGTGCGGACGCACGCACTGCGTCGCGCGCCTTGATGGGCAGGTTCTGATGACCTTCGCGACCCCTTGCATAGTGTTAACAGGCCCTAGCGCATTTTGATACGCAGCCAGGCGCTGGCCTGGTCCACGGCCATCGACAGTGCCAGCATGGCAATGATCACGGTGGACGCCTGCGCATAGTGAAAGAGCGATAGCTCGACGTACAGCAACTGGCCCAGCCCGCCCGCGCCCACAAAGCCAAGGATGGCGGCCATGCGGATGTTCATTTCCCAGCGGTACAGCGTGTAGGCGATGAGCTGCGGCGCCGCGCTGGGCAGGGTGCCGTAGAGAAAAGCCAGGCCGCCGTTGGCGCCGGCAAGGCGCAGGGCCCGGGCCGGGGCAGCGCTGGCGTTGACCAGTGCCTGCGCATACAGGCGGCCCAGCACCCCTGCCGTGTGCAGTGCCAGCGCCAGCGCACCGGCAAAGGGGCCCAGGCCCACAGCCAGCACGGTCAGCGTGGCCCACACCAGTTCGGGCACAGACCGCAAGGTATTGAACAGCCCTGTCCAGGGCAGGCGCCATCGGGGCAGGGCCATGAGCAAACCTGCTGCGGCGGCCAGCAAGGTGCCGACCACCGAAATGGCCAGGGTTTCCCAGGTGCCCAGCAGCACCTTGCCGAGCCAGTCGGACGAAAGGTCGGGCGGGAAAAAGCCGGTGACGAAGGCGGCAATGGAATGCACCGATTCGGTCGAAAACAGCCCAAGCAAAGGCATGTCGAGCAGCGCAACGCTCGCTGCAATGCCCGTCAGCACGGCCAGCACGAAGCCCACGCTGCGCCAGCCCCAGGGCGAGGCGCGCGCTGCGGGCGGCATGTCGAGCACGCGGTGCAGCCAGCCCGACAGTCCATCGGCGCCCAGCACCAGCAGCATGAAGGTGGCGAGGATGGTGGCCGCTTCGCCGCCGTTGAGCATCTTCATGGCCTGGTCCATCAACTGCCCCAGGCCGCCGGCACCCACAAAACCCATCACCACCGAGGCGCGGATGGCGCATTCCCAGCGGTACACCGTGTAGCTGGCCAGCTCCTTCGAGGCCTGCGGCAGCAGGCCGTAGAGGATGGCCACAGGGCGGCGCGCGCCGCAGAGGCGCAGCGCCTGCGCAGGCAGCGGGTCCACCGACTCAAGAATTTCCGCCACCACCTTGGCCAGCATGCCGCCGTAGGTCAGCCCCAGGGCCAGCACGCCGGCCGCCGGCCCGAGCCCAAAGACGCGCACGAACAACAGCGCCCAAACGAGTTCGGGAATGCCGCGCAGCAGCGTCAGCACGCCGCGCGACACCGGGTTGAGGCTGCGCTGCTCGCGCCCGGCGGCGCTCGCCAGATAGGCCAGGGGCAGCGCCAGCAGCCAGGCCAGGGCCATTCCGGCGGTGGCAATGGCCAGCGTTTCCAGCGTGGCGCGTGCCAGGTAGTGCAGGAACTCCGCGCCCGTCTCGGGCGGCAGGAAGCCCGCCAGAAAGTGGCCAATGACCTGCAGGTTGGAGGGGTCGAGCAGCGCGGCGGGGTGGACCTGCGCGGTCTGCAGCAACGGCCACAGCACAAGCAGCGCCAGGGCCGCGCCTTGCAGGCGCCGTCCGGCCGCCGGATCGCGTCGGGCCAGGTTCATCGGCACCCTGCCACGGGATCGACGAGGTGTTGCGCGCCAGCCATGGTGTGGCTGCGCGGCTTGGCGAGTGTCGGCAGCTCCTGCCCTTCGCTCGCGTACAGCGTGTGCAGCAGCGCGTCGTCGACCTCGCGGGCCGGCAAGTCAAAGGCAATGCGTCCGGCCTTGATGCCGACAATGCGCGCAAAGCAATTCAGTGCCAGATCCACCGCATGCAGGCTGGCCACCAGAGTGGCGCCGCGCGCGGCGGCGTCGTCCACCAGCAGCCGCACGGTGGCCAGGGCGAGCACGGGGTCCAGGGCCGCCACCGGCTCATCGGCCAGCACCAGATCCGCCTGCTGGTAGAGCACGCGCGCAATGCCCACGCGCTGCAATTGGCCACCCGAGAGCGCATCGCAGCGCGCAAACAGCTTGTCGGCCAGATCCACGCGCTCCAGAGCGGCGCGTGCACCGGCGATATCCATGGGGTAGGCCAGGGAGGCGAGCGATTTCCAGGCGGGCCACTGCCCGAGCTGGCCGGCGAGCACGGCGGTCACCACGCGCTGCCGGCCGGGCAGGGGAGGCGCCTGGTGCACCGTACCAATGCGTGCGCGCAAGGCGCGGCGCGCCGACGGCGACGAGGCGGGTAGCGTTGCGCCAAGCACCGTGGCGCTCCCGCTGCGGGAAGCCAATGCCGTGCCCAGCACGGAGAGCAGCGAGGTTTTTCCGGCGCCCGAGGGCCCGATCAAGGCCAGGCATTCGCCCGCCCGGGCTTGCAGCGAAATGTCCTGCAGGGCGACAAAGCCATTGGCGTGGGCCAGTTCCACGCGGTTCAACTGAAAACTCATACAGGTGCCTGCGCAAGCGCGGCCTTGTGACCAGCCTTACTTGAGCAAACCCGCCGATAGGGCCGCTTTTTCAATGCCGTCGTAGTTTTCCTTGGCTGTTGGAATGAACTTGCTTGCCCGTTGCAGCGCCAGAATCTCCTTGTGCTGGGGATTGGCCGGGTCCAGCTGGAGGAAGGCCTGGGTGAGCTTTTGAACCAGTGCCGGGTCCAGGTCGCCGCGCACGGTCCAGTTGTAGTCAAAGTAGGGCGGTGTGGTGGCAAACACGCGCACCTTGCTGGTGTCCACCTTCTTTTGCTCTACCAGTTTCTCCCACACCGAGGCGTTCAGCACGCCGGCCTGGACCTTGCCGGAAGCCACAAACGCTGCGGTGGCGTCGTGGGCGCCCGAGTAGGCAACATTTTTGAAGTCTTTCTCTGGTGTCAGCCCCGCTTGCTGCAGGAAATAGCGCGGCATCAGGCTGCCCGACGTGGACGAAGGCGCACCAAAGGCAAAGCTTTTGCCTTTGAGGTCTGCGAGCGACTGGATGTCCGCCTGGGCGGTGATGAACTTCGAGGTGAACTTGGCGTCCTCCTCGCGCTGCACGATGGGGATGGCCGTGCCGTTGGTGCGGATCTTGGCCTGCACAAAGGTAAAGCCTCCCAGCCAAGCCATATCGAGCTTGCCGTTGGCGAGCGACTCCACCACCGCTGCGTAGTCGGAAACGGGCGTGAACACCACTTTCATGCCGGTCTGTGCGGCCAGGTAGTCGCCCAGCGGGGCGAACTTGCGCTGCAGTTCGGTAGGGGCTTCGTCGGGAATGGCCGAGACGCGCAGTACCTTGTCGGCCGCGCTTGCAGGCAGGCAAGTCAGGGTGGACGCAAAGGTGGCGAGGGCGGCGCAGCACAGCAGCGCCTGCTTGAGCGCCGAGCGGCGCGCAGGAATAGAGGTCATGACAAATTCCGTTTTTGGGCAGCCACCGCTGTGCGGAGTCACAGCGGTTTAAAAAGGCGCCGAAGCGCCGAGAGGATGAGCGCCGCATGCACGCCGCGCCCCTGCATTGTCGCGGATGTGGTCCGACACCGTGCGGCGCCGCGCTGGCGCTTGCCTTTTTGTTACCTCACCGGTTCAACCCGCCTCTAGAATCCGGCCCCCATGGGTGAAAACCCTGAGTCGCTAACGCAGGTCGAGAAAGGCACATGGATTTGGTATCGAGAAACTTCACGCTGGGCTACAACCCCGCCCTGGACGGGCTGCGCGGTGTCGCCATCCTGCTGGTGGTCCTGTCGCACGCGCATGTGCCGCTGTTTGACGGTGCGTTTCTGGGCGTGGATCTGTTTTTTGTCTTGAGCGGCTTTCTCATCACCTCGCTGCTGCTGCTGGAGCGCCAGGCCCATGGGCGCATCGACTATGTGCGCTTCTACAGGCGCAGGCTCCTGCGCCTGATGCCCGCGCTGGCCTTGTTTCTGGGCACCTACTGCCTGGTGGCGCCGCTGCTCTGGCCGGGGCTGGACGACGTCTATCGGGATGCGCTGGTCTCTCTGGCCTACCTGGCCGACTACGGCATTGCCTTCTTCGACAGCCCGGGCACGCTGCTGCACATGTGGTCTCTTTCGGTGGAAGAGCATTTTTACCTGGTGTGGCCGCCGCTGCTGATGTTCCTGGTTCGCTTTTCCCGGCCAGGTCAGGTCTGGCGCCCCATCGCGCTTCTCTACCTGCTCAGCTGGTTGTGGCGATTGTTGTGGGTGGCGCACGGCCAGCAGTTCTACGAGATCTTTTTTCGTTTCGACACGCGTGCTTCTGGCTTGCTGGCGGGCAGCTTGTTGGCGGCGCTGATGCACGAACGCCCTGCGTTCCTGCGCTGGCTGCAGGAACGACTGCCGCTGGCCATGTGGTTGCCCCTGGCCGTTCCCTTGTTGATGGAGCTGGGCTGGGACAACCAAGGAGCCATGGTCTGGGGCATCACGGTGGTGGAACTCGCCACCATGGTGCTGCTGGTGGCCGCGCAGCAGCGTTCGGGTCTGGTGTACGAGATGCTGAGCGCACCCACGCTGGTCAAGCTGGGCACGCTGTCGTACGGCGTCTATTTGTGGCACTACCCGGTGGTGCGCTATTTGCGCGCCGATTTCTCCTGGCCGGTGGTCGTCGTTCTGACTCTCGCCATCTCTATCGCACTGGCCGCGCTCTCGCTGCATACGATCGAGCGCTGGGCGATGCGCTACCGCGATCGGAACACCGGGCAGGGCGAAGCAGGCGGGACCGCACCGGGCCTGGGCAAGGCCGCCCCGCGATGGAGGGGCGCGGCGCTCGTCGCCCGGGGTTGAGGCGCACAGACGTTCAACCTAGAAACGGCAGTTGACCGCTTCGTACCGTATGCCAAGCCGCATGGAATCGTTCGTTGATGGCTTCGATGACGTTCACCTGATGGGTGAGAGCGCTATGTACCCGCCAGCACCGCGCTCTGGGCGCCATGCGGCGTTGCTCCTCCTTGCGGGCAGGAGCCCGCCGCGTCGTCTCGTCTTGCCTGACACCCTGATCACGGCACCGGCGGGCGCATCCAACTGCCGTTTCTAGGTTCAATCGCCAGCGCGACAGTGCGCTGGTGTGCAAAGCCGCAGAATGGAATGCTTCTCGATTGCTGGGCCAGGCCGGCCAGCATCACGCACGCCAGAACTTCCAAGGAGACCTCCATGACCCGCACCATCCAGCAACTCTTTGACCTGACCGGAAAGACGGCCCTCGTCACCGGAGGCTCACGTGGCCTGGGCCTGCAGATGGCGCACGCGCTGGGCGAGGCGGGGGCGCGCGTCATGCTCAGTTCGCGCAAGGCCGGCGACCTGGAAGAGGCAGTCGCGCAGTTGCAGGCGGCCAACATTGATGCCCGCTGGATTGCCGCCGATTGCGCGCAGGAAGCCGAAATCCACCGCCTGGCCAGCGAGACGATGGAGCGCATGGGCGACATCGACATTCTGGTCAACAACGCCGGCGCCACCTGGGGCGCCCCGGCCGAGGACCACCCGCTGGAGGCCTGGGACAAGGTCATGAACCTCAACGTGCGCGGTTATTTCATCTTGAGCCAGCATGTCGCCAAGCACAGCATGATTGCGCGCCAACGCGGCAGCATCATCAACGTGGCGTCCATTGCCGGGCTGGGCGGGAACCCGCAGGGCATGAACACCATTGCCTACAACACCTCCAAGGCAGCGGTGATCAACTTCACGCGCACGCTGGCGGGTGAATGGGGCAAGTACGGCATCCGCGTCAACGCCATCTGCCCGGGCTTCTTCCCGAGCAAGATGACCGCGGGCCTCCTTAAAACGCTGGGCGAAGAGAACCTCAAGGCCCACGCGCCGCTGGGCCGCCTGGGCGATGACGAAGATTTGAAAGGCCTGTGTGCATTGTTTGCGTCAGATGCCGGCAAGCACATCACGGGCCAGCACCTGGCGGTGGACGGCGGTGTGAGCGCCCTGGTCGGAGGCTGAATAGTGTTCAACCCCCTGAGGCGCTGCGCGCCTCGGTTCTCCCGCCGCAGGCGTCCGCTCTTTGGGGCAGTCCAAGCCTGCGCTGGCAGGCTCGGAGCCGCTGCCCCTCAGCCCCTTCTCTCGCACAGCTGCGCCATGCGGGAAGGGGGACGCCACCGGTGCGGCGGGGCGGCCCTTGCACGGTGGCCGCTGGCTTGTGCCGCGCCAGTTTTGGCCGCTGCAATTTTGAGGACGAATCTTGCTTGATTTTGGTGTTGAAATCCCTTTCGTCGAGCTGCTGGGCTTCGAGCTGGTGCGCATGCAGGATGGCGAATCCGAGCTGCACTACGAGGCGCGGCCGGAGCACCTCAACTCATTTGGCGTCACGCACGGCGGCGCTTCGATGACGCTGCTCGATGTGACCATGGCGACGGCGGCGCGCAGTGTTGCGCCCGAAATGGGCGTGGTCACCATCGAGATGAAGACCAGCTTCATGCAGGCGGCCCAAGGTCCATTGGTTGCCAAAGGCCGCTTGATCCACCGTACAGCCACCATGGCATTTACCGAAGCGACGGTTTTTGACGCCAAGGGGCGGCCGTGCACCCACGCCACCGGCACCTTCAAGTACGTGCGACGCCTGCCGGTGGGGCCGGGCTACGCCAACGAGCTGCGTGCCATCGCCACCGATTGACCCTGGGTCTGCACCACAACGAAATTTCAGGTCAAATTGGCCTCTAGCGCTTGATGGGTCTGCGTGAGCAGCTATCAAATATATAGTTTTTACCTGTTCCAAGGAGTGTTTCATGCCCCACAACCAGCAAATCCATCTCGACAACCGTCCCCAAGGCGAGGCCGTGGCCAGCAACTTCAAGCTTGTCGCTACCGACACACCTGCGTTGCAGGATGGCCAGGTCCTGGTGCGCAACCACTTCCTCAGCCTCGACCCCTACATGCGCGGCCGCATGAACGACGCCAAGAGCTACGCCCAGCCCCAGCCCCTGGGCGAAGTCATGCAGGGCGGAACGGCGGGCGAAGTGGTCGAGAGCCGCAGCCCCAAGTTCGCCGTGGGCGACAAGGTGGTGGGCTTTGGCGGCTGGCAGGAGTACAGCGTGGTCGACGCCAACCAACCCGGCTCCTTGAAAAAGGTGGACACCACCCACGTGCCGCTGTCGCACTACCTGGGCGCCGTCGGCATGCCCGGCGTCACGGCCTGGTACGGCCTGGTGAAAATCATTGCGCCCAAAGAAGGCGACACCGTGGTGGTCAGCGCCGCTACGGGCGCGGTGGGCAGCGCCTTTGCCGCCCTCGCCAAGGCGCGCGGCTGCCGCGTGGTGGGCATTGCCGGCGGCCCCGACAAATGCAAATACGCCGTGGACGAGCTTCACTTTGACGCCTGCATTGACTACAAGCAGCACAGCGATGGCAAGGCCATGGGTCAGGCGCTGAAAGAAGCCTGCCCCAAGGGCATCGACGGCTACTTCGAGAACGTGGGCGGCTGGATCATGGACGCCGTGATGATGCGCATGAACGCCTTTGGCCGCATTGCGCTGTGCGGGATGATCGCCGGTTACGACGGCGCGCCGCTGCCCATGGCGCACCCGGCACTCATCCTGGTCAGCCGTCTGAAACTCGAAGGCTTCATCGTCAGCGAGCACATGGAAGTCTGGCCCGAGGCGCTGACCGAGCTGGGCACACTGGTTGCCACCGGCAAGCTGCGCCCACGCGAGAGCGTGGCCCAGGGCATTGCCGCCGCGCCCGAGGCATTTTTGGGCCTGCTCAAGGGCAAGAACTTCGGCAAACAGGTCGTCAAACTGGTCTGAACACCCGCGTCGAGCCATGCCCACCGCCGTGCACTGGACCTGCAAACGCTTCGATGACCTGGGCGTGCACGCCCTGCACGACGCGCTGGCCCTGCGCTGCCGGGTCTTCATTCTTGAGCAAGGCCCGTACCAGGACCCCGATGCCGCCGACAGGCAGGCATGGCACCTGCTGGGCTACGGCGCCGCGGGCCAACTCCAGGCCTGCCTGCGCGTGGTGGACCCTGGCGCCAAGTTTGCCGAGCCCTCCATTGGCCGTGTGGTGACGGCGCCCGAGGCACGCGGCCAGGGCCTGGGCCGTGTGCTGGTGGCCGAGGGCCTGGCGCGCTGCGCTCAGGTTTGGCCGGGCAGGGCGGTGCGCATCAGTGCGCAGGCGCATCTGCAAGGCTTTTATGGCGGGCTGGGCTTTGTGCCGGCGGGCGCGCCCTACCTGGAAGACGGTATTCCCCACATCGAAATGCTGCGCCCCGCTGGGGTTGGAGATCTTGCATGACCACAGAACTCATCCTGCACCACTATCCCTCGTCGCCGTTTGCCGAGAAAGTCCGCCTCGTGCTGGGCTTCAAGCAACTGCCCTGGAAGTCCGTCATCATCCCCAGCGTCATGCCCAAACCCGATGTGGTGGCGCTCACGGGTGGCTACCGGCGCACGCCTGTGCTGCAGATCGGCGCCGACATTTACTGCGACACCAGCCTGATCTGCGAAGTGCTCGAACATGCGCAGCCCGAACCCGTGCTGTACCCACCGCACTTGAAGGGCGTCTCCCGCGTCTTCGCCCAATGGGCCGACAGCACCTTGTTCTGGACGGCAATGGCCTGGAACATGCAGCCCAAGGGCGTGGCCGCGCTGTTTGCCAAGTTGCCGCCCGAAGCCGGGGCTGCCTTTGCCGAAGACCGCAAGGCCATGAGCGTGAACATGACGCGCTTGCGCACGCAAGATGCGGCTGCTGCCTACCGCTCCTACCTGCGGCGCATTGCGCACATGGTGGAAGAGCACGATTTCCTGTTTGGCGCCGAGCCCTGCGTGGCCGACTTTGCCACCTACCACCCGTTGTGGTTCACGCGGGTGTGCACGCCATCCGTAGCCGATGTGTTCGACCATGTACCGGCGGTGCTTGAATGGATGGACCGCATCGCCGCACTCGGCCATGGCCGCATGGAGAAGTTCACTGCCCAGGACGCCATTACCGTGGCCGCTGGCGCCGAGCCATTGCCGCACATGAGCGAAATCTTCCAGGACGAGCATGGCATTGCCCTGGGCAGCGAAGTCACCGTGGCCCCCGAGAGCTTTGGCCCCGAGGCCACGCAGGGCACGCTGGTGGCCGCTACCCGCACCCGCTACACGCTGCGGCGCCAAGATCCGCGCGCTGGCACCGTGCATGTCCATTTCCCCCGCATCGGTTATGTCTTGCGACCATCCCCGTGAGCGGCTTTGCCGCTTCCCCCTGGTCTGGGCCGTTTCGGCTTCAAGGGCAGTGCCCTAAGGCAATGCCGAACAAGTCCCTCACGTGCCGCGCATCCGCACCTCGGGCGGTCTGCGGCGTTGCAAATCCTCGCCATAGCTGCCGCTATGCCTGCGGTTTGCGCCTTGCATCCCATCCCGATGCACGGCGCGCGTCATCGCGGTGACTTATTCAGCATCGCCCTAAATAACCTATCGAAAGAAAGAGACACCCACATGATTGAAGATTTCGCAGGCAAAACCGCCGTACTCACTGGCGCCGGTTCGGGCTTTGGGCTGGAGTGCGCGCGCATTGGCATGCAGCGCGGCATGAACCTGGTGCTGGTGGATGTGCAGCAGGACGCCCTTGACGCCGCCGAATCCGAGGCCATCGCCGCGGGCTGCCAGGTGCTGGCGCGGCGTGTGGATGTGTCCGATGCAGCGCAAATGGAGCAGCTCGCCCAGGCCGTGCAAGAGCGCTTTGGCGCGCCGCACTTCGTTTTCAACAACGCCGGCGTGGGCGCGGGCGGCCTGGTGTGGGAAAACTCGGTGGCCGACTGGAACTGGGTGCTGGGCGTGAACCTCTGGGGCGTGATCCATGGCGTGCGCCTGTTCACCCCCATGATGCTGGCTGCCGCCAAGCAGGATGCGGCATGGCGTGGCCACATCGTCAACACCGCCAGCATGGCAGGGCTCCTGGCACCGCCCAACATGGGCATCTACAACGTCAGCAAGCACGCCGTGGTGAGCCTGACCGAAACGCTGTACCAGGATTTGTCGCTGGTGACGGACCAGGTGGGCGCCAGCCTGCTGTGCCCGTTTTTCGTGCCCACCGGCATCAGCCAGAGCCACCGCAACCGGCCCGCCACCCTGGCAGCCGACAAGCCCACGCAAAGCCAGATCATCGGCCAGGCGATGAGCGACAAGGCCGTGGGCAGCGGCAAGATCACCGCCGCCGAGGTGGCGCACAAGGTGTTCGACGCCGTGGCCAGCGGCCAGTTCTACATCTTCAGCCACCCCAAGGCGCTGGCCTCGGTGCAGACGCGGATGGAAGACGTGGTGCAGGCGCGCAACCCCACCGATCCCTTTGCCGACAAGCCCGAGCTGGGCCAGCAACTGCGGGCGCAACTGCGGGCGGGTTGAATTTTGAAGCCAAATCGGCCTCCAGCGCTTATCAGGAAAGCGTGAGCAGCTATCAAAAATGAAGTGATGAACACGCCCGCAGGCCACGCCTTGTTCGGTACTGCCATCGGCCCCTGCGGCATTGCCTGGGGGCCACGTGGCATTGCGGGCGTGCAGTTGCCTGAGGCCGATGCAGAGGCCACGCGTGCGCGCCTGCTGCGCTATACGGGCCCGCTGCCGGAAGCGGCGCCGCCGCCTGAGGTGCGCGCAGCCATCCGCGAGATCGCCGCCTTGCTGGCTGGCGAGCCACACGATATGAGCGGCATCGTGCTTGACATGAGCGGGTTGACCGATTTCCAGCGCCATGTCTACGCGCTGGCTTGCGCCATTCCTGCGGGCCAGACGCGCACCTACGGTGAGTTGGCGGCAGATCTGGGCGGCAAGCACCTGGCGCGCGCCGTGGGCCAGGCGCTGGGCTTCAATCCGTTCGCTCCTGTGGTGCCCTGCCACCGCATCCTGGCAGCGGGCCAGCGGCCAGGCGGGTTTTCTGCCCACGGCGGGGCTGCCACCAAGCTGCGCATGCTGGCGGCCGAGGGGGCCGCGCCGCAGGGCGGCACGGGCTCGCTTTTTTGACCTTTTGCACAGTGGGTCAGCCGCGTACCGCGTGAGCGGGCCGACGCCCAAATCACGACAATCCCTGTCATGTCATTTCCGCCTCTGAGCCGCCGCGTGGTGGATCTTTCCGCATGAGCACCGCGTTAGGCCGGCCCAGTCGAGCGCGCAGAGCAGCGCACGGGGCGGCGCCACTGCCCGAATCCCCCGACGGCCTGCCTCAGCCCGAGCGTGGCCGCGCCATGCTGGTCATTATTCTGGGCATCACCATGGCGGTGCTGGACGGCAGCATCGTCAATTTGGCGCTGCCAGGCATTGCCCGCGAGTTGCAGTCGAGTGCCGCCAGCGCGGTGTGGGTGGTGAACGCTTACCAGATCGCCACCCTGGTCATGCTGCTGCCGCTGGCTTCGCTGGGCGACCGCATGGGTTACCGGCGCGTGTATCTCGTGGGCATGGCGCTGTTTGCCCTCTCCTCGCTGTTTGCCATGGCCGCCACTTCGCTGGGTACCTTGATTGCTGCGCGGGCGCTGCAGGGCCTGGGCGCTGCCGGCATCATGAGCGTGAACGCCGCCATGGTCCGGCTGATCTATCCGCGCGCCCAACTGGGGCGGGGCTTGGCGATCAATTCCATGGTGGTGGCTTTCGCGGCGGTGGCAGGGCCGTCGGTGGCGGCGGGCATTTTGTCGGTGGCGTCCTGGCCCTGGCTCTTCGCGCTGAACCTGCCGCTGGGGGCGCTTACGCTGTGGCTGGGGCGCAAGTCTCTGCCGCGCAATCCGGTGGCTTCTGGCGCGCCCCGGCCGGCGGCGCTGGACGTCGCACTGAACATCTTGATGTTCACGCTCATCTTCCTGGGCGGCGAGCGCCTCGGAATGCATGGCGGTGCCGATTCGCTCGGTGCGCCATGGGCCGGCCTGGCGCTGTTGGGCGCGGGTCTGGCCGTGGGGTTTGTCTACCTGCGCAGGCAGTGGCACCAGGCCACGCCGCTGTTCCCGGTGGATTTGCTGCGCATTCCGGTGTTTGCCTTGTCCATGGCGTCCTCGGTGGGGGCTTTTGGCGCGCAGATGCTCGCGTATCTGAGCCTGCCTTTTCTTCTGCTCGAAACGTATGGGCGCACGCCGCTGCGTGCCGGGCTGCTCATTACCGCCTGGCCACTGGCGATCGCGTTGGTGGCGCCCATCTCCGGGCGTCTGATTGCGCGCTATCCCGATGGCCTGCTGGGCGGCATTGGCATGTCGCTGTTTGCCTGCGGTCTGTGGCTGCTGGCCGCCTTGCCCGCGGACCCGGGCGATCTGAACATCGTCTGGCGCATGGCACTGTGCGGGGCCGGCTTTGCACTGTTTCAGTCCCCCAACAACCACACCATCGTCACATCGGCCCCGCTGGAGCGCAGCGGCGCCGCCAGTGGCATGCTGGGCACGGCGCGCCTGACGGGGCAGACGGCCGGCGCGGTGCTGTTGGCTGCCTTGTTTTCGCTGTGGCCTCCGAGCCATGGCGAAGGCGAAAAATTGGCCTTGGGCATCGCTGGCGGCTTGGCGCTGCTGGCAGCCGTGACCAGCGTGCGCAGGGTGCGGGCCACCCCATCAGGCGCTGGTTAAGGCGCGCGCAAGCCCAAGCCCGGTGCGAGCCAGTCGCTGCCAGCAGGCGTTGTGGCACACTGCGCCGCTTTTTTCTGTTTCGTTTCTTTTTCCGCATGCAAAAAATCATCCAGCAGCTCGCCCGAGAAATCCAGGCCGGAGCGCACCAGATCACCGCCGCCGTCGAATTGCTCGACGGCGGGGCCACGGTCCCCTTCATTGCGCGCTACCGCAAAGAAGTCACCGGCGGGCTGGACGACATCCAGTTGCGCGAACTGGAAACCCGCCTGGCCTATCTGCGCGAACTGGATGACCGCCGCGCAGCGGTTCTGAAAGCCATTGACGAGCAAGGCAAGCTGACCGACGCCCTGCGCCTGGCCATCGCCCAGACGGGCACCAAGCAGGAACTCGAAGACCTCTACCTGCCGTTCAAGCAAAAGCGCCGTACCAAAGGGCAGATGGCGCGCGAGTTCGGCATCGAGCCGCTGGCCGACAAGCTGTTTGCCGACCCCACGCTCGACCCCGCGGCCGAGGCAGCCGCATTCACCCAACCACCCGAAGTGCTGGACGACGGCAAGACGGGCGCCGATTTTTCTACCGTGCCTGCCGTGCTGGACGGCGTGCGCGACATCCTCTCCGAGCGCTGGGCGGAAGACGCCGCGCTGGTGCAGCAGCTGCGCGAATGGCTCTGGGCCGAAGGGCTGCTGCGCAGCAGCAAGCTCGAAGGCAAGAGCGAAACCGACCCCGAAGTTTCCAAGTTTCGCGACTATTTCGACTACGGCGAGCCGCTGGCCCGCGTGCCCTCCCACCGCGCGCTGGCGGTGTTTCGCGGCCGCGCACTCGACATTCTGGAGGCGCGCCTGGCCTTGCCGGTGCCGCCCGAGCCCGGCAAGCCCTCCATCGCCGAAGGTCGCATCGCCCAGCACCTGGGCTGGAGCCATGCGGGCCGTCCGGCGGACGACCTGATCCGAAAGTGCGTGGCCTGGGCCTGGCGCGTCAAACTCAGCCTCTCGACCGAACGCGATCTGTTTGCCCGGCTGCGCGAAGACGCTGAAAAAGTCGCCATCAAAGTGTTTGCCGACAACCTGCGCGACCTGCTGCTGGCCGCGCCCGCCGGTCCGCGCGTCGTGATGGGGCTGGACCCCGGTATCCGCACCGGCGTGAAGGTGGCCGTGGTGGACCAGACGGGCAAGCTGGTGGACACCGCCACCGTGTTCCCGCACGAACCGCGCAAGGACTGGGACGGCGCGCTGCACACCCTGGCCCAATTGAGCAAGAAGCACGGCGTGCAGCTCATCGCCATTGGCAACGGCACGGCCAGCCGCGAGACCGACAAGCTGGCGGGCGAGCTCATCAAATTGATGCAAAAGCAGGCTCTAGCGCAGGCTGGACAAGCGCAAGCAGCTATCGAAAAGATAGTTGTCAGCGAAGCCGGCGCGTCTGTCTATTCGGCCAGCGAATACGCGTCGCAGGAAATGCCCGACGTCGACGTGAGCCTGCGCGGCGCCGCCAGCATTGCCCGGCGCCTGCAAGATCCGCTGGCCGAGCTGGTCAAGATCGACCCCAAGAGCATTGGCGTGGGCCAATACCAGCACGACGTGAACCAGAGCGAGCTGGCGCGCACCCTGGGGACCGTGGTGGAAGACTGCGTGAATGCGGTCGGCGTCGATCTGAACACTGCCAGTGCGCCGCTGCTCTCGCGGGTCTCGGGGCTCTCGGCCAGTGTTGCCAAGGCGGTGGTGCGTTGGCGCGATACCCATGGTGCGTTCAAGAACCGCAAGCAATTGCTCGACGTGGCCGGCCTGGGCGCCAAGACTTTTGAGCAGAGCGCAGGCTTTTTGCGCATTCGCGGCGGTGACAACCCATTGGACCTCACCGGCGTGCACCCCGAAACCTACCCGGTGGTCGAGCGCATCATCGAACACACCCAGGCGCCGGTGGCCCAGCTCATGGGCCGCGCCGACATGCTCAAGCAGCTGCGCCCCGAGCTGTTTGCCAATGAGCGCTTTGGCGTTATTACGGTGAAGGACATCCTGGCCGAGCTGGAAAAGCCCGGGCGTGACCCGCGCCCGGACTTCAAGGTGGCGCGCTTCAACGAAGGCGTGGACGACATCAAGGACCTGCGGGAGGGCATGGTGCTGGAGGGCACGGTGAGCAACGTGGCGCAGTTTGGCGCGTTCATTGACCTGGGCGTGCACCAGGACGGCCTCGTGCACGTCAGCCAGCTTGCGCACAAGTTCGTGAGCGACGCGCGCGAGGTGGTCAAGACCGGCGACATCGTCACGGTCAAGGTGATGGAAGTGGACATCGAGCGCAAGCGCATCGGTCTGACGATGAAGCTCGGGGAGGCGCCACGCGGTGCGGGTGTGCGCGACAACCGCTTCGAAGGCGCCGGGCGCAGCCAGCACAGCGGCCCTCGGCACAGCAACGCACAGGCAGCGTCATCGGCGCCCTCGGCCATGGCGGCAGCCTTTGCCAAACTGCAGCGCCGTTAAAGCCTTGTCGGGTTCGCCGGTTCGCCATGGATAATGCCTGCGTCCCCACCAACGCGGCGCCAATCCTATGGATGTGAATGCACTGCTGGCTTCTCCCACCACGCTGCCCAGCCTGCCGCGCGCGGTTGCGCTGCTGATGGCCGAGCTGGCGCAGGAGGAACCCAACCTGCGCCGCGTGAACCAGCTTTTCGGCACCGATCCGGCACTGGCCGCACGGCTGCTGTGCCTGGCCAATTCCGAAGAATTTGGCGCACCGCGCACGGTCGCCGGCTTGCCCGAGGCGCTGGCGCTGGTCGATACTGCGCAACTGCGGCAGTTGGTGGCCACGGCGCCGCTGGGCACCACCTCGCGCTCGGTGCCGGGCATCAATATGCAGCAGTTCTGGCGCTACAGCCTGCATACGGCCAAGATCGCGCGCTCGCTCGCAGGGCATGTGCACCACAACCAGACGGCGGCGTATACGGCGGGTCTGTTGCACGGGCTGGGCGAGATCGTCATCCATCTGGCGGAGCCAGAGCGTGCGCAATCGCTCAACACCCTGGTGGCGCCACTGGACCTGCGCCGCTGCAAGCTCGAACTGCGCATCTTCGGTTTCTCGTATGGGCGCGTGACGGGCGCACTGGCCAAACGCTGGCAACTGCCGCAGACGGTGGTGGATGCGCTGAACTACCAGCATGCGCCGTTCGAGAACAACACCTACGAGCCGCTGGCGGGCATTCTGCATCTGGCCGCGTGGCGCGTGCGCGCGCGCGAGTCGGGCCTTGACGAGCGCGAAATGGCGGTGACTTTTCCTGACGAGGTGGGCCTGCCGCTGGGGCTCGATATCGACCGGGTGCTCAGCCAGGACCCGATCGACTGGACCGCGCCGCGCAACGAGCTCGAAGTCGAGGCAGCGGAAATGAATTACCTCGTTTAGTGCCGGTGCAGGATTACAGCGATTCGCGCAGCATGGCGCGGTATTCCTCGGGGGTCGCAACACGCGGGTTGGTCTTGTGGCAATGGTCGGCCATGGCCCCTTGGATGATTGCGTCGAACTGATCTTCCGTCACGCCCATGGCGGCCAGGCCTGTGGGCAGGCCCAGGCGAGCGCTCATGTCGCGAATCGCATCCGGGATGTCGGTGGCCGAGGCCAGCCCCATGGCGCTGGCCATGCGTTCCAGGCGCCGGTCTTTTTGCACCGATGGCGCCTGTGCATTGAAACGCACCACCGCCGGCAGGAACATGGCGTTCAGGGTGCCGTGGTGCAGGCGCGGGTTCACGCCGCCCAGGCTGTGGCTGAGCGAATGCACCGCGCCCAGGCCTTTCTGAAACGCCATGGCGCCCTGCATGCTGGCGCTCATCATGTTCAGGCGCGCTTCGCGGTCGCTGCCGTCCTGCGTGGCGCGCGCAATGCTGCTCCAGCCGCGCTCCAGGCCATCGAGAGCAATGCCGTCGGCGGGCGGGTTGAACGCCGCCGACATGAAGGTCTCCATGCAATGGGCGATGGCGTCCATGCCGGTGGCTGCGGTCAGCAGCGGCGGCAGACCGAGCGTCAGCTCCGGGTCGCAGATGGCGGCCTTGGGCAGCAGGTTCCACGAGTGGAAACCCAGCTTGCGGTGGTCGTCGACGATGATGATCGCGCCGCGCGCCACCTCGCTGCCGGTGCCGCTGGTGGTGGGCACGGCAATCAGCGGCGCCACGCGTTCGGTGATGCGGGGTGAGCCGCCCTCAATGGTGGCGTAGTGCGTCAGCGGCCCCTCGTGCGTGGCGGCAATGGCAATGCCCTTGGCGCAGTCGATGGCTGAGCCGCCGCCCACCGCCACCAGGCCGTCACAGCCGCCCGCACGGTACACCTCCACGGCGGCGCGCACGGCGGCTTCGGTGGGATTGGAGGGCGTCTGGTCAAACACGCTCACGGAAAGATCGCCCAGAGCGTCGAGCGCCTTTTGCAGCACTCCGGCCGCCTTCACGCCGGGGTCGGTCACCACCAGCGGGCGCTGGATGCCCACGCGCTCGCATTCCTGGCGCAGCAGGCGCACGGCGCCATGGTCAAACTGAATCTGGGTGAGGTAGTAAATGAGTGACATGGCGATGGGGTGCGTTCCCGCTACGATAGACGGACATACTTTACAACCGGGAGACACCCATGCCACGCAAGCAAACCCTCACCGCACTGGCCACCCTGGCCATTGGCGTCGCCGCGGCGACATCGGCCCATGCCGCCTGTCTGAGCGACGTGCAAGTAGCAGAGATGGCCGAGCACTACGCCGCACGCACGCCCGCAGCCAACCCCGAAGGTCTGTCGGATGCGGATGGCGCCTGCACGCGGGCCAAGTTCAACAGCTTGCTGGCGCAGAAGATGGGCAAGGTCATTGGCTACAAGGCGGGCCTGACCAACCCCGCAGTGCAAAAGCGCTTCAACACCGACCGTCCGGTCTGGGGCAAGCTCTACGAGGGCATGGTGCTGGCGAATGGCGCTGCGGTTCCTGCCACGTTTGGTGCCCGGCCGCTGTACGAGGCCGACATGCTGGTCCGCGTCAAGAGCGCCAGCATCAACCATGCGCGTACCCCCATGGACGTCCTGGAGGCGATTGACCAGGTGATTCCCTTCATCGAGCTGCCCGACCTGATGGTGCAGGCGCCGCCCAAGCTCAACGGCGCGGGGGTCACCGCAATCAACGTCGGCGCGCGCCTGGGTGTGGCCGGTACGCCGATTGCCGTGCCGGTGACGCGCGGCGAACGTTACGCCATGCTGGACGCCCTGCGAGACATGCAGGTCACGCTGACGGATGGCTCGGGCTACCTGCTCGGTGGCGGCAAGGGCAGCGATGTGCTGGAGCACCCGCTCAACGCCGTGGTCTGGCTGGCCGAGGCGCTACAAAAAGAAAACATCACGCTCAAGCCGGGCGATCTGCTGAGCCTGGGCTCGTTCTCGCCGCTGTTGCCGCCCAAGCCCGGCCTGCAGGTGCAGGCCAACTACCAGGGCCTGACAGGCGCCCAGCCGGTGCGCGTGACCTTCCAGTGACGCAGGCGCACCAGAACATTCACGCCCACCGCCTGACGCCGCAGATGCGCGGCGTGCTCGAACGCATGGAGCGGGCCGGGCGTCCGCGCCTGCATACGCTTACTCCCGAGCAGGCGCGTGAAGCGTATGCACTTGGTGCCGACATTCTGGAAGTACCACGCGCCGAGCTAGAGCGCGTGCAAATGCTGGCCATTCCCGCACGGGACGGCACAGCGCTCGGTGCGCGGCTGGTGGCACCCTCGCGCGCTGCGGGTCTGCCGGTGCTGCTGTACCTGCACGGCGGAGGTTTCACCATCGGCAGCAGCGCCACGCACGACATCCTGTGCCGGGAACTGGCGCGCCTGGCGAGCTGCATGGTGGTGTCGCTCGACTACCGCCTGGCGCCCGAGCACCGCTTTCCTACGGCGTCGAATGACGCCTGGGACGCGCTTACCTGGCTGGCGGCCCACGCCCACGATTTGGGAGCAGACCCCAAGCGCATTGCTGTGGGCGGTGACAGCGCGGGCGGCACACTTGCCACGGTCAACGCCATTCTGGCGCGCGACGCCGGCCTGCCACTGGCGCTGCAGCTTCTTTTCTACCCCGGCTGCGCCGCGCACCAGGACACCGCTTCGCACGCAAAGTTCTCCCGCGGCCTGGTGCTCGACGAGGCGGCCATTTCCTGGTTCTTTGGCCAGTACGTGCAAGGACGGTCTGAACGCGAAGACTGGCACTTTGCACCGCTGCTCGCGCCCGACGTGGAGGGTGTCGCGCCGGCATGGATCGGGCTGGCCGAATGCGACCCGCTGGTGGACGAGGGCATCGACTACGCCGACAAGCTGCGCGCCGCCGGTGTGCCGGTGGACCTGGAAATCTACCGCGGCGTGACACACGAATTCATCAAAATGGGCCGCGCCATCCCCGAGGCACGCACCGCCCATGCGGACGCGGCAGCTGCGCTGCGCGCCGCGTTCAATCTTCCATGAGGGACTTTTCATGCCACTGACGGACTACCGTTGCCAGTCGCGCCTGCGCGTGCGCTGGGCCGAGATCGACATGCAGCGCATCGTCTTCAACGCGCACTACCTGACCTACTTCGACACCGCGATGACCGACTACTGGCGCGGGCTGGCGCTGCCATATGACGAAGCCATGCTGCAGCTCGGTGGCGAGATGTATCTGAAAAAGGCCACGCTCGAATACCACGCGTCGGCACGCGAGGGCGACATGCTCACCATCGGTATGCGCTGCCTGCGTGTGGGCAATAGCTCGGCGCTGTTCGACGGCGGCATCTTTCGCGGCGAGCAATTGCTGGTGTCGGGCGAGTTGATTTACGTCTTTGCCGACCCGGCGAACCAGCGGCCGACCCCGGTGCCTGCGTTGCTGCGCGAACTGTTTACCGGATTCGAGGCAGGCGAGAGCACGACGCAGCTTCAGCTGGGCGCCTGGCAGGATCTGGGTGACCGCGCTGCACGTGTGCGCCAGGCTGTATTTATCGACGAACAAGGCATTGCGCCCGCGATTGAAATGGACGGGCAGGACGCGACCGCCCTGCACGCGCTGGTGACAAACCGGCTAGACCAGCCCGTGGCCACCGGACGGTTGGTGACGCTTTCCCCCGGCGTCTCGCGCATTGGCCGCATGGCCGTGCACCGTGCGCTGCGCGGTGGGCGCCTGGGGCGGCAGATGCTGGACGCCCTGGTGCAGGCCGCAGCCAAGCGTGGCGACCACCAGGTGGTGCTGCACGCCCAAGCCAGTGCGCAGCCGTTCTACGAGCGTGCCGGCTTTGAGGTGAGCGGCCCGCGCTACGAAGAAGCGGGCCTGCCCCATGTGCCCATGCAGCGCGCGTTGACTACAAATCTTCCTTGAGTGCATAGGGCAGGGTGCCCAGGTGCAGCGCTGGGCCGCCAGCGCTGCCGGCGTTCAGAGCGCCCGACTCGGCCGCAGCGAGTTGCAGCACCACGATGGCATCCCAGCCGCCGCTCGGCGCCGGGGCGGCCTGGGCCACCACGCCACAGGCTTGCTCGGGGTCTGCAGCGCCGAACAATTCTTCGCCCGCTTGCAGCGGCGCGTCGGCATGGGCGATGAACGCACGCCGCTTGATGGCGCCGCGAAACTGGCTGCGCGCCACGACTTCCTGGCCGGGGTAACAGCCTTTCTTGAAGCTCACGCCATCGACCGATTCGTAGTTGAGCATCTGCGGCACGAAAGCATCCACCAGCGGTGCTGTCAGCGTCGCCACGCCGCTTTGCACCTCGCCCCAGGCCCATAGGTTTTCGGGCAGCGGCGAGCCCGCAGGCGCAGGCGTGCCGACGGGCGCGATCCACAGCGCACGGGCCACGGCACCGGCAGGAGCCAATCCAACGACAGAAATATTGCCAAAATCGGCCTTAGCGCTTTTCTGTATTAAGTTTCCAGCTATATTTTCAATAGCATTCCCGGCCAGACCACACAGCAGGAATTCTTCGCTGGCATCGCTCAGTCTTGCCTTGGCCCGCATCACGAACATGGACATTCGCTTGAGTGTGGGCACCAGCAGATCGCGACTGCAGACCAGCAGCACCTCGGTGGGGCTGCGCTTGAAGCCGATAAAACTGGCCTGCATGCGGCCCTTGGCCGACAAAAACGCCGCAAGCCGGGCGTGCTGTACGTCCAGCAGGGCGAAGTCGTGAGTGAGCTGGCCGTGCAGAAATTTCACGGCGTCCTCGCCTTCGGCGCGTATCACGCCGAGGTGGGGCAGGGGGGCGATGCCATCAAAGGAAGCTGTCATGCGTCAATTATCATTCCCGAGTCTCATTCATTGCAGGTAGCAGGGTTGTGCGTCGCGCTTTCAAAGGCTTGTTGTTGTTGGTGCTGGCGCTCGCTGGGGCTGCCTGGTGGTGGCTGCACGCGCCGCTGCCCATGGGCGAAGCAGCCATCGAACTGGCCATTGAGCCCGGCACCTCGCCGCGTGGTGTGGCACGGGATGTGCAGGCCGCTGGCGTGCGCACCGACGCACGGCTTCTGTACTGGTGGTTTCGCCTGTCGGGGCAAAGCCGGCTCATCAAGGCGGGGAACTATGAAATTGCTCCTGGCAGCACGCCGCTGGGGCTGCTCGACAAACTCGTGCGCGGCGACGAGACCCTGCGTGCGCTCACGCTCGTCGAAGGCTGGAACTTCCGCCAGGTGCGCGCGGCCCTGGCTTCGGCTGAACTCAAACCCGACAGCGCGGCACTGGGTGAGGCTGCGCTGATGGAGCGCCTGGGACGCACAGGTGTCGCCGCCGAAGGCCGTTTTTTCCCCGACACCTATACCTATGCCAAGGGCGCAAGCGACCTCACGGTGCTGCGCCGCGCCCTGCATGCCATGGATCGGCAACTGGCCGCCGCCTGGGAGCAGCGAGCGACCGATACGCCGCTCAAAACCCCCGACGAAGCCCTGGTACTGGCCAGCATCGTCGAAAAAGAGACCGGGCGCGAGGCCGACCGCGCCCTGGTGGCGGGCGTGTTCACGAATCGCCTGCGCGCCAGCATGCTGCTGCAGACCGACCCCACAGTGATTTATGGTCTGGGTGAGCGCTTTGACGGCAATCTGCGCAAGCGCGATCTGCAGACCGATACCCCCTATAACACTTACACCCGTACCGGCCTGCCGCCGACGCCGATTTCCATGCCGGGCAAGGCCTCGCTTCTGGCCGCAGTGCAGCCCGAGCGAACGAAGGCGCTGTACTTCGTGGCGCGCGGCGACGGCAGCAGCCACTTCAGCAGCTCGCTCGATGAGCACAACCGTGCCGTCGGCCGCTACCAGCGCGGCCAGTAAGAAGGAACGTCGCCCATGGCCACCAGCGGTTTATTCATCAGCTTCGAAGGCATCGACGGTGCGGGCAAGTCCTCGCACATCGAGCCTCTGGCCGAAGCGTTCAGAGCCCAGGGGCGTACGGTCACCCGCACGCGCGAGCCCGGCGGCACGCCCTTGGCCGAATCGCTGCGCAGCCTGCTGCTCGGCGCGGCCATGGACCCGCTGACCGAGGCGTTGCTGGCGTTTGCCGCGCGGCGTGACCATCTCTGCCAGGTGATTGCCCCCGCGCTGGTGCGCGGCGAGGTGGTGTTGTGCGACCGATTTACCGACGCCACGTTTGCCTACCAGGGCGCCGGGCGCGGCTTCAGTACCGAAACACTATCAATTTTAGAGCGTATGGTGCAGACGGGTATTGCGCTAGAGCCCAATTTGTTGCTTGAACCCCATCTCACCCTGTGGTTCGACCTGCCGCCCGCCGTTGCGGCGTCCCGGCTGCAATCGGCCCGCGCTCCGGACCGCTTCGAAGCGCAGGATGCTGACTTCTTTGCCCGCGTGGCGCAGGGTTATGCCGAGCGCGCCCAGGCCGCGCCGCAGCGCTTTGTGCGCATCGACGCAGCGCAGTCGCGCCACGCCGTTTGGCAGCAAATCACGCAGGCCCTGGTGCGCCGCGGCTGGCTGGCCATCATGGTCGCCGCCGGTGGAGGACCTCGGTGAGCCTGCCGTCCTGGCTTGCAACGCAGCGCGATGCCCTGCTCGCGCAGCGCGGCCATGCCTGGCTGCTGTACGGCCCGTCGGGGCTGGGGCAGTTTGCGCTGGCGATGGAGCTGGCACGGGCCTGGCTGTGCGAATCGCCCGGCGCGCAAGGCGCCTGCGGGCATTGCACCAGTTGCCACGCCATTGACGTGCACGCGCACGCCGACCTGACCGTGCTGATGCCCGAGACCGACATGATCGAGCGTGGCTGGCCCCTGCCGGAAAAAGCCCAAGCGGACATCGACGACAAAAAGCGCAAGCCCAGCCGCGAAATCCGCGTTGACGCCATGCGCGAGACGGTCGAGTTCGCGCAGCGCACCAGTGCCCGGGGCCGGGGCAAAGTGGTGCTGGTCTATCCGGCCGAGCAGATGAATGCCATTGCGGCCAACGCGCTGCTCAAAACGCTGGAGGAACCCGCAGGCGACACGCGCTTTGTGCTGGCCACCGAAGCCGCGCACGCGCTGCTGCCCACCATCCGCAGCCGCTGCATGGCCCACGCCCTGCACTGGCCGCCGCAGGACGAGGTACTGCAATGGCTGGCCGGGCAGGGCGTCGCGCCTGATGTGGCAGAGGCCTTGCTGCGCGCTGCCGGCGGCAGGCCGGACGACGCGCTGGCGCTGGCACGTTCGGGTGCCAGTCCGGCCGCCTGGGCGGCGTTTCCCAAAGCCATGCAGCACGGCGACGTGCGTGCTGTGGAAGGCTGGAGCCCCGCTCAGGCGATTGCGGCATTGCAAAAGCTCTGCCATGACCTGCAGGTGCGCCAGACCGGCGCGGCGCCGCGCTATTTCGATGCGCGCGAGCTGCCTGCGGCCCCTGCGCTTCCTGCGCTGGCCCGCTGGAGCCGCGAGCTGATGCAGGCCGCCCGCACGGCGGACCATCCGTTTGCCGTGCCGCTGATGCTCGAAGCCCTTGTTGCCCAGGCGCGAAACGTCCTACACTCGACTGCAGCCACCGCCAAAACCACTCCATGAGCACTCCTACCAATGCCCCCCGCCCCAGCGTCATGCAATTGGCGATCAAGGAAAAGGGCGCCTTGTACGCGGCATACATTCCGTTTTTTGTCGAAGGCGGAATTTTTGTGCCGACGCCGCGCGAATATCGCCTGGGTGATGACGTGTATGTGCTGCTGACCTTGCCCGACGACACGCAGCGCTACCCGGTGGCGGGGCGCGTGGCCTGGGTGACTCCCGCGCGCTCGGGTGGCAACCGCACCCAGGGTGTAGGCATTCAGTTTCCCAAGGACGAAAAATCGCGCCAGCTCAAGCACAAGATCGAGGAAATCCTCGGTTCGTCCCTGGGCTCCGAACGCCCTACGCAAACCATCTGATGCCTGGCGCTTGCCTGCCGCATCCATGGGCTGCGGCGGCACCTCATCTGGCGCCCATGCCAGTCTTGCCCGCCTCCCGCCGCACGCATGTTCATTGATTCCCACTGCCATTTGAGTTTCCCGGAACTGGCCGAGCAACTGTCCGCCATCCGCCAGGCCATGAGCGCTGCGCAGGTGGACCGGGCCTTGTGCATCTGCACCACGCTGGAGGAGTTTTCCCAGGTCCACGCGCTGGCAACGGGCTACAACAACTTCTGGTGCTCGGTGGGCGTGCACCCCGACAACGAGGGCGTGCAGGAGCCCACAGTGCAGGATCTGCTTGAACGCGCCGCGTTGCCGCGCGTGGTGGCCATTGGCGAAACCGGACTCGATTACTACGGCATGGAGGATCGCAAGGGCGGGCGCAGCATTGCCGATCTGGAGTGGCAGCGCGATCGCTTTCGCACCCACATCCGTGCCGCGCGCGCCTGTGGCCTGCCTCTGGTCATCCATACCCGCAGTGCTTCGGACGACACGTTGGCCATCCTGCGCGAGGAAGGCGAAGACGGTGCCGGCAACCGCTGCGGCGGGGTGTTTCACTGCTTCACCGAGTCCAGCGAAGTGGCCCGGGCCGCGTTGGATCTGGGCTATTACATTTCGTTCTCAGGCATCATCACTTTCAAGAGTGCGCAGGCATTGCGCGACGTGGTGGCGTTGGTTCCGATGGACCGCATGCTGATCGAGACCGACAGCCCGTATCTGGCCCCGGTGCCGTTTCGCGGCAAACCCAATTCGCCCGCTTACGTGCCGCATGTGGCGCACCAGGTAGCACAGGTGCGCGGGCTTGCGGTGGAGGCGGTGGCAGAAGCCACCAGCCGCAATTTTGAACAGCTGTTTGCCAAGGCGGCTGCATGATTGCGCGGCGCAGTGTTCTTGCCCTGAGCCTGTTGGCGCTGGGGCGCTTGGCCAGCGCAGGCTCGTACGAGGATTTTTTCGTCGCCATTCAGCGCGACGACGGCGTGACCGTGGAGTCTTTGTTGCGCCGTGGTTTTGATCCCAACACCACCGATGCCAAGGGCCAGCCGGGCCTGTGCGTGGCCGTGCAGGCAGATTCCTTGCGCGCCGCCGCCGCCTTGTTGCGCGCCCCCAATCTTGACGTCAACGCGCTCAATGCCAACAAAGAAAGCGCCCTGATGCTCGCGGCCCTGCGCGGCCAGAGCGACATGGTGCGCACGCTGCTGGCGCGGGACGCCGACGTGAACCAGCCCGGCTGGACCGCCTTGCACTACGCCGCTTCCGGAACCAGTTCGTACCAGGTGGAAATCATTGCCCTGCTTTTGGAGCACTACGCCTACATCGACGCGGCTTCGCCCAATGGAAGCACCCCGCTGATGATGGCGGCCCAGTACGGCACCAGCGAATCGGTGGAGCTTTTGCTGCGCGAAGGAGCTGACCCGTCGCTGCGCAATCAATTGCGTATGAATGCCGTGGAATTTGCGCTGCGGGCCGAACGCAAGGACGTCGCAAAAACCATTGCCGACGCGATCCGGCGCCGGCAACCCCAGCGCGGCCGCTGGTAATCAAGCGGGCGCGTTGGCTGCCTCGGGCCGCGACTGAAGGCGTGCATACAGGCCGCCCGCTTGCATCAGTTCCTGGTGCGAGCCTTGTTCGGCCACCCGGCCGCGATCCATCACCACAACACGGTCGGCATGTTCAATGGTCGAGAGCCGGTGGGCGATCACTAGGGTGGTTCGGCCCCGCATCAGGCGTGCCAGAGCTTCCTGCACCAGACGCTCGGACTCGGTATCGAGCGCCGAGGTGGCTTCATCGAGAATCAGAATTGGGGCGTCCTTGTAGAGCGCGCGGGCAATGGCCAGGCGCTGGCGCTGCCCGCCCGACAGCTGCGCCGCGTTGTGCCCCACCTGCGTATGGATGCCCTGCGGCAAGCCGGCGACGTGCTCGGCCAGGTTGGCCGCGGCCAGGCACTCGATGACTCGCTGCGGGTCCAACGGACCTCCCAGCGCCACGTTGGCCGCCAGGGAGTCGTTGAACATCACCACGTCCTGGCTAACGAGTGCGAACTGGTCCCGAAGACTCTGCAGGTCCCAAGTCTCCAGTGCCTGCCCGTCGAGCAGCACCTGGCCCTGATCGCATGCGACAAAGCGTGGCAGCAGATTGACCAAAGTGGTCTTGCCGGCGCCAGAAGGACCGACCAGGGCAACAATTTCGCCTGGTTTGACGGAAAAACTGACCCGGTCAAGTGCCGGAGGACGATCGGCCGCGAAAGCCACGCTCACCTGGTCAAACACAATGGCGCCCTGTGCCCGCGCGCTGGTGTGGCTGCCGCCGGTTTCTGCAGGTGTTTCGCCCAGCAAGGTCAATCCGCGCTCCAGTGCCGCCACGCCGCGGGTGATCGGGTTGGCCACGTCGGCCAGCCGGCGGATAGGGGCGATCAACATCAGCATGGCGGTGATGAAGGCAACAAAACCACCCACCGTCACATCGTGCGCCGCTGCCGCGCCCTGGCTTTGCCAAAGTGCCGTACAGATCACGGCAGAAAGGGCGGCCGCAGCGAGCAGTTGGGTCAGCGGCGTCATGGCCGCCGAGGCAATGGTCGCCTTGATCGCCAGGCCGCGCAGGTTCCGGCTCAGGACACCAAAACGCTCCGACTGGCCCGGTTGCGCTGCGTGCAAGCGCACCATGCGGTGCGCCAGCACGTTTTCCTCCACCACGTAGGCCAGGGAGTCGGTGGCTTGCTGGCTGGTTTTGGTGATGCGATAGAGCCGGCGCGAGAGTGTTTTCATGATCCAGGCAACGCCCGGAACGACCAAGCCAACGATCAGGGTCAGCTGCCAGTTGAGATACAGCAAATAGCCCAGCAGCGCCAGCAGCGTAAAGCCGTCGCGCGAGAGCCCCAGCAAGGCCTGCACCAGCAGCGTGGCGCCAGTTTGCACTTCGTACACGACCGTGTTGGACAGGCTGCTGGCCGATTGCCGGGAAAACAGCGCCATGTCGGCGGCCAGCAGGCGCGCAAAAAGTGTTTCTCTAAGAATCAGCATGCCGTCGTTGGCAATGCGCGCCAGGGCATATTGGCCGACAAACTGCGCCAGTCCGCGAACCAGAAATACACCCATGATCGCCAGCGGCACCATCCAGAGCTGCAGATTGCCCTGCGTAAATCCACGGTCCAGCAAGGGTTTGAGCAGCGCGGGAATCAGCGGTTCGGTGACCGCCCCAACCAAGGTGGCCACCACCGCAACCGTCCAGGCCAGTCGCTGCCCCCGAAAATAATCCGACAGGCGGGCAAGCCGCGCCAAGAGGGGAGCGGAGGCAAGCGCGGACGCGCTCTTGTGCTGCGCCGCGGCGCCAGGATCGGATGAAGACATGTGCCGCCAATTCTACTTTTTGCGCTCTCATCAACGTTTTGTGACAAGGGTCTTTGCCGGCAGTGTGTAACATTCACCCCTGATAGCCGGCCCCTGACCGGCTGCTGCCATTTGCGAATGACCATTCCACCATTGCCTACACCCCTCTCCATGACGAGCTCGCGGCGCGCTGTGCTCGCCGCCCTTGGCTCCCTCTCTGCCATTCCTGCGCTGGCACAATTTCGCGTGGAGGTGTCGGGCATCGGCCTGACCCAGCTACCGATTGCCATCGCCCCCTTTCGCGGGGAAGGCCAAGCCCCCCAAAAAATCTCAGCCATTGTGCAGGCCGACCTGGAGCGCAGCGGTCAGTTTCGTGCTGTGGACGCCAGCGGCGCGGCACTGGACGAGACCTCGCGCCCTGACGTCGCCCTGTGGCGGCAAAAGAGTGCCGATTCGCTGGTCAGCGGCAGCATTGCGCGCCTTGCCGATGGACGTTACGACATCCGTTTTCGTCTCTGGGACGTGGTGCGCGGGCAGGACCTGGGCGGACAGAGCTATGTCATTGTTCAGGCCGACCTGCGTTTGGTGGCGCACCGCATCGCTGATTTCGTCTATGAAAAGCTGACCGGTGACAAGGGCATTTTTTCCACGCGACTGACGTACGTCACCAAGTCTGGCACGCGCCATACCCTCTGGGTGGCGGATGCAGACGGCGAAAACGCCCAGTCGGCTCTGGCCAGCCCCGAGCCCATTATTTCGCCCGCCTGGTCACCGAACGGCCGGCAAATCGCCTACGTTTCGTTCGAATCGCGCAAGCCCGTGGTGTACGTGCATGACGTCGCCACCGGGCGTCGGCGCCTGATTGCCAATTTCCGCGGCTCCAACAGCGCGCCGGCCTGGGCGCCGGACGGCAAGTCGCTGGCTGTCACGCTCAGCCGCGACGGCAACTCGCAGATATACACCATTGACGCCAACGGCGGTGAGCCGCGCCGACTGATCCAGAGCGCCGGAATCGACACCGAACCCCTGTACGCGCCCGACGGGCGAACGATTTATTTCGTCAGTGACCGGGGTGGTGCGCCGCAGATTTACCGGATGCCCGCCAGCGGCGGCAACCCCGAGCGCGTGACTTTTGAGGGCAGCTACAACATTTCTCCCGCGCTCAGTCCCGATGGGCGCTGGCTGGCCTATGTCTCTCGTGTGGGTGGGGGGTTCAAGCTGCATGTCATGGACCTGACGAACAACAGCGTGCGCTCCATCACGGACACCACAGCCGACGAGAGCCCCAGCTTTGCACCCAACAGCCGTCTGCTCGTCTACGCTACTCAGCAGCAAGGCCGTGAAGCGCTCATGACCACCACACTCGACGGGAAGATCAAGGCCCGCCTGGCGGGACAAAGCGGTGACCTGCGCGAGCCCGATTGGGGCCCGTTCCAGAACCAATGAATTTTCTATCTATCCAATCCATTTTCAGGGCTTAGGAGTAACTCAAATGATCAAACGTATTTCTTACTTTGCAGCAGCGCTTGTCGTGCTGGCAGGCTGTAGTTCGGGTGTCGATCTCGACAACGTGCCGGTAGACGACAAGGCTGGCGCGCCGCTGTCCACCACCAACAACGGTGCCAACAGCGGCAACGCCGGGCAGAGCGGTGTCCAAGGCGTGGACCTCAATGCATCGGCACGCGACGCGGCTGGGCCAGTGGGCATTGCCCGTGTCATCTATTTTGATTACGACAGCTACGTGATCAAGCCCGACTTCCAGTCCTTGATTGAAGGACACGCTCGCTTCCTGAAGGCCAACACCGGCCGCAATCTGGTGATCGAAGGCAACACCGACCAGCGCGGTGGCAGTGAGTACAACCTGGCACTGGGCCAAAAGCGCGCCGAGGCCGTGCGCCGCGCGCTGGCATTGCTGGGCGTGCCCGAGCGCCAGATGGAGGCGGTCAGTTTCGGCAAGGAAAAGCCAGCCGCAATGGGCAACTCGGAAGATGCCTACGCTCAGAATCGCCGTGCCGAGTTCTCGTACCGCTAAGCAATGGCTGCAACACCGATGAGCACACGCTACGGTTTGGCGCTTGCATTGGCACTGGCCGGAGTTCTGTCCACGCCAGCTCGTGCTGCGCTGTTTGAAGACGATGAGGCGCGCCGCGCCATCATCGAACTGCGTCAGCGCATCGATACGCTGCAGCAATCGAACCAGCGTGCCGGAGACGACCTGCGCCGATCGGGGGAAGATACCAGCCAGATGCGCCGCAGTTTGCTGGATTTGCAGAGCCAGATTGAGTCGCTGCACGTTGAGCTTGCCAAGCTGCGCGGGCAGAACGAACAACTGGGCCGTGATGTTTCCGAACTGCAGCGCCTGCAAAAGGAAACCGCGCAAGGCGTGAACGAGCGCCTGAAAAAGTTCGAGCCCGGAAAGGTCACGGTGGACGGGCAGGAGTTCGTCGCCGACCCGGCCGAGCGACAAGACTTCGAGGCGGCGCTCGCCACGTTCCGGTCCGGCAAATTTGCCGACGCGGCTACGGCCTTTGGTGCCTTCCTGCGCCAGTTCCCGCAAAGTGGCTATCTGCCGTCCGCGCGCTTCTGGCTGGGCAATGCCCAATACGCCACGCGCGACTACAAAGAGGCCATCGGCAACTTCAAGGCCTTGCTGGCCAGCGCACCCAATCACGCCCGTGCGCCCGAAGCTGCGTTGTCGATTGCCAACTGTCAAATGGAACTCAAGGCAACGACCGGCGCGCGCAAAACGCTGGAGGACCTGATTCGGGTCTACCCCGCCTCGGAAGCGGCAGCAACCGCCAAAGAGCGGCTGGCGCGGATGAAGTGAGCGCCGAGTCGGTCAGCTCGGTCGGTCCCGCTGACGCAACTGCAGACCTGCGGCGCCGGTTTGGTGGACTTGATCGCCTCTACGGTGCGGCGGGAGCCTCCCGTATCGCCCAGGCTCACATCGCCATCGTCGGTATCGGCGGCGTCGGCTCCTGGGCAGCCGAAGCACTGGCGCGCAGCGGCGTTGGGAGCCTTACGTTGATCGACCTGGACCACATTGCCGAATCCAACATCAACCGGCAAATTCACGCACTCGACGCCACGCTGGGTCAGGCCAAGGTGCAGGCCATGCGCGAGCGTATTGCCGGCATTCACCCCACCTGCCACGTGCATTGTGCTGAGGAGTTCGTGGAGCCAGGCAATTGGCCGGCCATCCTGCAGGGCGCTCAGGTGGACGGCGTCATTGACGCCTGTGATCAGGTCCACGCAAAAACTGCCATGGCCGCCTGGGCGCGAAGCCACGAAGCCCTGTTCATTGCTTCGGGCGCGGCCGGCGGCAAGCGCCTGGCGCACAAGCTGGAAGTTGCAGACCTCGCGCAAGTCACTCACGACCCCTTGCTGGCGCAGCTTCGCTATCGCTTGCGCAAACACCACGCGGCGCCGCGCACGCCCAACCAGGCCTTTGGCATTGCCTGCGTCTTCAGCCGCGAACCGGTCATGCCGCCCGATGCATCCTGCGAACTCGACGGGCAAGCCGATGGTTCGCTCAATTGCCATGGCTACGGCTCCACTGTCGCCGTCACCGCCAGCTTTGGGTTTTGCGCAGCGGGGTGGATGTTAGACTCACTGGCGAAGCATCCAAAAAAGGTATAATTCAAGGCTTTGCTGCAGCGCATTCGAAGCGTTACAACAGAGATCGGGACGTTAGCTCAGTTGGTAGAGCAGCGGACTTTTAATCCGTTTGTCGTGGGTTCGACCCCCGCACGTCCCACCAGACAAGCCTTACAGGCATTGAAAAGCCCGCTGCAGAAGTGCTAGCGGGCTTTTTTTCTTTCCTGATCTGGTGACCATTTGGCGCTCGATGCTCATGTTGCCACTCAGCCTTGAAAGGGGCGCTGCTCTACACCTGACCTGGAGCACCGAAGGCCTGATCAACGAACAGGTCCCCCGGCTGAGTGCCATCCAGCGCACCACCGCAGCAGGCATCTGGACGGCGCTGGACCTGGTGGCGCAGGGCAAGCTACCGCAGCAAGGTTTTGACGAGCAGGAGGCGGTGGCGCTGCAGGAATTTCTGGCCAGCCGGTTTGGTAAGGCCTACGCTGCGAAATGCCTGGGGGAGTTGGTGGCCGCATGAAATCCTGATTCCATGTGGCTCCACGATCGGCGCGTGCTGGCGTCAGCGGCCGCCGGGCTTTTGGTACATGCCTTCGATGGCCTGCGCAAAGCGAGCCATCAGGTTGTTGCGCTTTAGTTTGAGCGTGGGCGTCATGAAGCCGTTTTCGATGGTCCAGGGCTCCAGGGTGCAGTGCACAGCGCGGGGCACGGCGTAGCGCGGAAAACTGGCGGTGCTGGTTTCAATGCGCGCCAGGATGGCGCGGTGCACTGCGGCGTTGTTTGGGCTGTCCGGGTCTTGCGCATCCAGGCCCAGGCCCGCGGCCAGGCGCAGCCATTCGTCGCGTTTGAGCACGGCCACGCAGGCGATGAAGGGGCGGTTCTCGCCCACCACAAAGGTCTGTTCGAGCAGGGGGTCGGACTGCAGGGCCAGTTCCAGGTCGCCCGGCGGGATTTTTTCGCCAGTCGAGGTGACGATGATCTCCTTGATGCGCCCCCGGATGTAGATACGGCCGTCCACGATGTCGGCCTGGTCGCCCGTGCCCAGCCAGCCGGCGGTAGCCAGGATTCTGGCCGTGTCGTCGGGGCGCTTCCAGTAGCCTTTCATCACGATGGAGCCGCGCACCTGCAGTTCGCGGTTCTCGCCAATGCGCACTTCCACCCCGGGCAGTGCCCGGCCCACGCTGGCGGGGTCGTTGTCGTGCACGGTGTTCACGCAGACCACGGGGGAGGTTTCCGTCATGCCGTAGCCCTGCACCAGTGGCAGGCCCAGACCCAGAAAGCACTTGGCAATGGTGGGCGAGAGCGGTGCACCGCCGCTGACCGCCACGCGCACACGCCCGCCAAACTGTGCCAGCAGCGGCTTGGCCACCAAGGCCTGCAGCACGGGCCAAGGCAGCAGGTTCATCCAGCCGCCCAATGCTTCGTCGTGCGCGGGCGGCGGCAGGCCTTGCGCGCGGCAAAAGCGCTGCCAGCCTTTGGACTGCGCGGCTTCATAGAGCTGCATCTTCCAGGGCGTGGGCGACAGTGTTTCGAGCAGCTTGGCGTGGACGCGCTCGTAAATGCGCGGCACCGAAACGAGCACCGTGGGGCGAATGGTTTTCAGGTCATCGGCCAACAACGCCACCGATCGCGCAAAGGCCACACAGCAGCCCGCCGCGATGGGCAGGTAGTAGCCCCCCGTGCGCTCGAAGGTGTGCGACAGCGGCAGGAACGACAGAAAAACATCGTCCTGCGTGGGTGCAATGCGCTCCAGCACGGCCTGCACATCGCTGACCACGTTGCGATGCGTCAGCATGACGCCCTTGGGCTTGCCCGTAGTGCCCGAGGTGTAGACGATGGCGGCTAGGTCGTCTGGGCCGGGCAGCATAGGCACCGATGCGGTCAGTGGCTGCCCGGCACCGCCCAGCCACTGAGCTAGGGAGCCCAGGGTCGGGCCTCCGGCGCTGGCGGGATGGGGTTGCAGGGCCGAGTCTTCGTCCGTAACCACCACAGCACGCAGCGCAGGAAAGGGTGTGCCCACAGCACAGATCTGCGCCCACTGCGCCGCCTGGCCCACGATGAGCACGGAGGCCTCGCTGTCCTGGAGGATGTAGGCAATGCTGCCCGGGTTGTCGATGGCGTGCAGCGGCACCGGTACGCAACCGGTCGCCAGGGTGGATAGGTCTGCGCACACGGCGTGCAGACCGTTGGGCAACAGAATGGCCACGCGCGCGCCTGCGGGCAACTGCATGGCGGCCAAGGCCTGTATCCATGGGGCGACCCGGTCGGCGGTCTGTGCCCAGGTCAGGTTGGACCAGGCCTGAGTGTCAGGGTCGTAGAGACGGTAGGCCGGGGCGTAGGGGGTCAGGGCCACCCGGTTGGAGAAAAGCTGGGGAAGGGTTTGCGCGCAGGAGATGTCGGGTGAAAAGGTGGTCATCGGGGACAGTGTGGGGGCAGGCCTGCGGCACTGGAACAGTTGTCAAGCACGGGCAAACCTTTAAATCATAGCGCCCTGACAAACCACCATCACGTCGCTGATTTCATTGGAAAGCGTGCGAGCGTGCCACGCTGGAAAACGGTCAGGCGGCGGCTTCCAAGCCGTGTGCAAAGTGGTCTTGCATGGCCTTGACCGTCGCAGCGGCATCGCGTGCCAGCAAGGCGGCCATGATGGCGCAGTGCTCGTTCAGCGAGTCTTCAATGCGGCCCTGCTTGAGCAAGGAATTGTGGCGGTTGAGCTTCATCACTTTGCGCAGGTCAGCCACCATCTGGCTGCACCATCGGTTGCCCGACAATTCCAGAAGGCGCATGTGAAATTGCTCATTGAGAGCAAAGAAACGGTCGCGCTCCCCAACGGCCGTCTCCAGCTCGGCATGCAATTGCTGTAGCGCGTGCAAGTCCTCTGGCTTGGCGGTAGTTGCCACCACCCCGGCAGAATCACTTTCCAGAAGGCTGAGCAGGTGATACACATCGCGCAGGTCTTTTTCCGACATTTCTGTGACGTATGCGCCGCGCCGCACCTTCATCGTTACCAGGCCTTCCGCTGCCAGGACCTTGAGCGCTTCGCGCAGCGGGGTGCGGCTGATGCCAAACTCTTCGGCAATGCGCAGCTCGTCGATCCAGCTGCCAGGTTCCAGCTCGCGGCGGAAAATGCGCTGGCGCAGTCCCTCCGCCACCTCCTGGTAGAGCGCGCGGGGGGTGAGCGTGATGGAAGACATGGGCCGATTGTAAGCTGTATGGAATATTTTGAATGAATAATTATGAATGATGTAAACTGCATCGCGTTTCGGTCCTACGCTTTGCACCACAGCAGCGGCCGCTGCGTCCATTTTTCAAAGAGTTGTTCGCCATGAGTTCTCAACCCAATCAGCCGCCCGAATTTGCCCCTGCGTCCGTGGAGGCCTGGGCCAAAGCGGCAGCCAAGTCTGCGCCCGGGGGCGACGTTTCGGCCCTCAACTGGGTCACGCCTGATGGGATCACGGTCAAGCCGCTGTACACCGCCGAAGACACGGCCAACCTGCCGTATGCCAACACCTTGCCGGGCTTTGAGCCCTACCTGCGCGGCCCGCAGGCCACTATGTACGCGGTGCGGCCTTGGACCATCCGCCAGTACGCTGGGTTTTCCACTGCTGAAGAATCGAACGCCTTCTATCGCAAGGCGCTGGCCGCCGGTGGGCAGGGCGTTTCGGTGGCGTTTGATCTGGCCACGCACCGCGGATACGACAGCGACCACCCGCGCGTGACGGGTGACGTGGGCAAGGCCGGCGTGGCGATTGATTCGGTCGAGGACATGAAGATCCTGTTCGACCAGATTCCGCTCGACAAGGTGAGCGTCTCCATGACCATGAACGGCGCCGTGCTGCCCGTGCTGGCAGGCTACGTGGTGGCGGCGGAAGAGCAGGGCGTCTCGCAAGACCTGCTCTCCGGAACCATTCAGAACGACATTCTGAAAGAGTTCATGGTGCGCAACACCTACATCTACCCGCCCAAGCCCTCGATGCGCATCATTGGCGACATCATTGGCTACACGGCCAGGAACATGCCCAAGTTCAACTCGATCTCGATTTCGGGCTACCACATGCAGGAAGCCGGGGCCAACCAGGCGCTGGAACTCGCCTTCACGCTGGCCGACGGCAAGGAATACGTCAAGACCGCCATTGCCTCGGGCCTGGACGTGGACGCGTTCGCCGGGCGCCTGTCGTTCTTCTGGGCCATTGGCATGAACTTCTACCTGGAAGTCGCCAAGATGCGCGCCGCGCGCCTGCTGTGGTGCCGCATCATGAAGGAAACCGGCGCCAAGAACCCCAAGAGCCTGATGCTGCGCACGCACTGCCAGACCTCGGGCTGGAGCCTGACGGAGCAGGACCCCTACAACAACATCGTGCGCACCACCATCGAGGCCATGGCGGCCGTGTTTGGCGGCACGCAGAGCCTGCACACCAACGCGCTCGACGAAGCCATTGCGCTGCCTACGGAGTTTTCCTCGCGCATTGCCCGCAACACACAGCTCATCATCCAGGAAGAAACGCACATCACCAACGTGGTCGACCCCTGGGCCGGCAGCTACATGATGGAAAAGCTGACCCAGGACATGATGGACGCCGCCTGGAAGATCATCGAAGAGGTCGAAGCCATGGGCGGCATGACGCAAGCCGTGGACAGCGGCTGGGCCAAGCTCAAGATCGAGGCTGCGGCGGCACAGAAACAAGCACGCATCGACTCGGGCAAGGACGTCATCGTTGGCGTCAACAAATACAAACTGGCCAAGGAAGACCCGGTCGATATCCTGCAGATCGACAATGTGAAGGTGCGTGACGGCCAGATCGAACGCCTGAAAAATATCAAGGCAAAACGCGATGCAGCGCAGGTGCAGCAAGCGCTTGATGCTCTTACTTCTGCAGCAGAAACGGGCGAGGGCAACCTGTTGGACCTTGCTATCAAGGCCATGCGCCTGCGCGCCACCGTGGGCGAAGTGAGCGACGCACTGGAAACGGTTTACGGGCGCCACCGCGCCGATACGCAAAAGGTGACTGGTGTGTACGCTGCTGCTTACGATTCGGCCGAAGGCTGGGACCAACTCAAGGGCGAAATCAACGCCTTTGCCGAAGAACAAGGCCGCCGCCCGCGCGTGATGATTGCCAAATTGGGCCAGGACGGCCACGACCGCGGCGCCAAGGTGGTGGCCACGGCCTTTGCCGACCTGGGTTTCGACGTGGACATCGGCCCGCTGTTCCAGACGCCCGAGGAATGCGCCCGCCAGGCGATTGAGAACGACGTGCACGCCGTGGGTGTGAGCACGCTGGCTGCCGGCCACAAGACCCTGGTGCCTGCCATCATCGCCTCGCTCAAGGAGCAAGGTGCCGACGACATCGTGGTGTTTGTGGGCGGTGTGATTCCGGCGCAGGATTACGATTTTCTGTACGAAGCAGGCGTCAAGGGCATCTATGGCCCCGGCACCCCGATCCCGGCCAGCGCGAAGGACGTGTTGGAGCAGATTCGCAAGGCAGTGGCGTGATCTCTGCGGCGATTCTCGACGGCATCCTGCATGGCAGCGCCGCCCAGCAGCGCCGCGCCATCGCCAAGGCCATCACCTTGCTCGAATCCACCCGCACCGACCACCGCGCCCAAGGCGATGCGCTGCTGACCGCGCTGCTGCCGCACACCGGCAAGAGTTTTCGCCTCGGCATCAGCGGTGTGCCCGGCGTGGGCAAATCCACCTTTATCGAGGCCCTGGGCCTGCATCTGATCCAGCAGGGCCACCGTGTGGCGGTGCTCACTATTGATCCGTCGAGCAGCGTCTCGGGCGGCTCCATCCTGGGCGACAAGACGCGCATGGAGCACCTGTCGGTCAACGAGAACGCCTACATTCGCCCCAGCCCCAGCAGCGGCACGCTGGGCGGAGTCGCGGAGAAAACGCGCGAGTCCATGCTGGTCTGCGAGGCCGCGGGCTACGACGTCGTGATTGTGGAGACGGTGGGCGTGGGCCAATCGGAGACGGCCGCCGCCAGCATGACGGACATGTTCGTGCTGCTGCAACTGCCCAACGCCGGCGACGATCTGCAGGCCATCAAGAAAGGCGTGATGGAGATTGCCGACCTGGTGGTCATCAACAAAGCCGACCTCGACCCCCATGCCGCCATGCGGGCCGACGCGCAAATCACATCGAGCCTGCGCATCCTCAGCCAGCACGGCAACCCCGACAACGCCTCGCACGACACCACGCGCTGGCACCCCAAGGTGCTGCAGATCAGCGCGCTGCTGGGGCAGGGTATCGATAGTTTCTGGGATGCCGTCACGCAATACCGCCAATTGCAAACCGCCAACGGCCGCCTGGCCACGCGGCGCGAAAAGCAGGCCCTGGCCTGGATGTGGGAGCGCATTGACGCCGGGCTCAAGCAGGCGTTTCGCCGACACCCGCAGGTGCAGCACCTGCTGCCGCGTATGCAGCAAGAGGTAGCGGCGGGGCGCATTGCGGCCTCCACTGCAGCAAGAAATCTGCTTTCAGCGCAATCAGGGCAATCGCTGTCAGCTATTGAATAGATAGCAAATCAAACCACACAGGCTCACTCAAAGGACGACCATGCAAGACATCCTCGATCAACTGGAGAAAAAGCGCGCGCTGGCCCGCCTGGGCGGCGGGCAAAAGCGCATTGATTCGCAGCACAAGAAGGGCAAGCTCACCGCGCGCGAACGCATTGAACTGCTGCTGGACGATGGCACCTTTGAAGAATGGGACATGTTCGTCGAGCACCGCTGCACCGATTTCGGCATGCAGGACAACAAGATTCCGGGCGACGGCGTGGTCACTGGGTACGGCCTGATCAATGGGCGCCTCGCCTTTGTCTTCAGCCAGGATTTCACCGTGTTTGGTGGCGCCTTGTCTGAGACCCATGCCGAGAAAATCTGCAAGGTGATGGACCAGGCCATGAAGGTCGGCGCCCCGGTGATTGGCCTGAACGACTCGGGCGGCGCGCGCATCCAGGAAGGCGTGGCCAGCCTGGGCGGCTACGCCGACGTGTTCCAGCGCAACGTGATGGCCAGTGGCGTGGTACCGCAGATCAGCATGATCATGGGCCCCTGCGCCGGCGGCGCCGTGTATTCGCCTGCCATGACCGACTTCATCTTCATGGTCAAAGACAGCAGCTACATGTTTGTCACCGGCCCCGAGGTGGTCAAGACCGTGACGCACGAGAGCGTGACCGCCGAGGAGTTGGGCGGCGCCATCACCCACACCACCAAGAGCGGCGTGGCCGACATGGCGTTCGAGAACGACGTGGAGGCGCTGATGATGCTGCGGCGCCTGTACAACTACCTGCCGCTGAACAACCGCGAAAAAGCCCCTGTCCGCCCCAGCAACGACCCGGCAGACCGCGCCGACCTGTCGCTCGACACCCTGGTGCCGGCCAACGCCAACCAGCCGTACGACATGAAGGAGCTGATTGTCAAGACGGTGGACGACGGCGACTTCTTCGAACTGCAGCCCGACTACGCCAAGAACATCGTCATTGGCCTGGCCCGCATGGAAGGCCAGACCGTCGGCATCGTCGCCAACCAGCCGCTGGTGCTGGCCGGGTGCCTGGACATCAAAAGCAGCATCAAGGCGGCGCGCTTTGTGCGTTTCTGCGATGCCTTCAATATCCCCGTCATCACCTTCGTCGACGTACCCGGATTCATGCCCGGCACCAGCCAGGAGTACGGCGGCATCATCAAGCACGGCGCCAAGCTGCTGTTTGCCTACGCCGAATGCACCGTGCCCAAGATCACCGTCATCACGCGCAAAGCCTACGGCGGCGCGTACGACGTGATGAGCTCCAAGCACCTGCGCGGCGACGTGAACCTGGCCTGGCCCAACGCTGAAATTGCCGTGATGGGTGCCAAGGGCGCGGTGGAAATCATCTTCCGCGAGGACAAGAACGACCCCGTCAAGCTCGCCGCGCGCGAGGCGGAATACAAGGAGCGCTTTGCCAACCCCTTCGTGGCCGGCGCCCGCGGCTTTATCGACGACGTGATCCTGCCGCACGAGACGAGGAAGCGCATCTGCCGTTCGCTGGTGATGTTGCGCGACAAGAAACTCGAAAATCCGTGGCGCAAACACGGAAACATTCCCCTCTGAGTGGCCAAGGAGCATAAGAACATGTTTACAAAAATCCTAATCGCCAACCGCGGTGAGATCGCATGCCGAGTCATTGCCACCGCCAAAAAGATGGGCATTGCCACCGTCGCCGTCTATTCCGACGCCGACAAGGAAGCGCGCCACGTCAAGCTGGCCGATGAAGCCGTGCGTCTGGGCCCGGCGCCTTCGCGTGAGTCGTACCTGCTGGCCGAAAAAATCATCGAAGCCTGCAAGCAGACCGGCGCGCAGGCCGTGCACCCGGGCTACGGGTTCCTGTCCGAGAACGAAGCCTTTGCCCGGCGCTGCGAGGAAGAGGGCATCGCCTTTATTGGTCCCAAGGCGCATTCGATTGCCGCCATGGGTGACAAGATTGCCTCCAAGAAGCTGGCTCTGGAAGCCAAGGTCAACACCATCCCCGGCTACAACGACGCCATTGCAGGCGCCGAACAAGCCGTGGAGATTGCCAAAGGCATTGGCTACCCGGTGATGATCAAGGCCAGCGCCGGCGGCGGGGGCAAGGGCCTGCGTGTGGCCTACAACGACAAGGAAGCGTTTGAAGGCTTCACCGCCTGCCAGAACGAAGCGCGCAACAGCTTTGGCGACGACCGCATCTTCATCGAGAAGTTCGTGCAGGAGCCGCGCCACATTGAAATTCAGGTGGTGGGCGACAGCCAGGGCAATGTGATTTACCTGAACGAGCGCGAGTGCTCCATTCAGCGCCGCCACCAGAAGGTGATTGAAGAGGCGCCCAGCTCCTTCATCAGCGAGGCCACGCGCAAGGCCATGGGCGAGCAGGCCGTGCAGTTGGCCAAGGCGGTGAAGTACCAGAGCGCAGGCACGGTGGAGTTTGTCGTCGGCAAGGACCAGGACTTCTACTTCCTGGAGATGAACACCCGACTGCAGGTCGAGCACCCGGTGACCGAATGCATCACGGGGCTCGATCTGGTGGAGCTGATGATCCGCGTCGCTGCGGGCGAGCCGCTGCCGCTCACGCAAGCCGACGTCAAACGCGACGGCTGGGCCTTGGAATGCCGCATCAACGCCGAAGACCCGTTCCGCAGCTTTTTGCCCTCCACCGGCCGGCTGGTGCGCTTCCAGCCGCCCGAGGAATCCATGTTCCAGGCCGAGCCGGAGAAGAAATACGGCGTGCGCGTGGACACCGGCGTGTACGAGGGCGGCGAAATCCCGATGTACTACGACTCGATGATCGCCAAGCTCATCGTCCACGGCACGGACCGCAACGACGCCATCGTCAAGATGCGCGCGGCGCTCAACGGCTTTGTCATCCGCGGCATCAGCAGCAACATTCCCTTCCAGTCCGCGTTGCTGGCGCACCCCAGGTTTGTCTCGGGCGACTTCAATACCGGCTTCATCGCCGAGAACTACGCGCATGGTTTCGTCGCCGAAGATGTGCCGCACCAAGACCCGCTGTTCCTCGTGGCCCTGGCCGCCTTCATGCACCGGCGCTACCGTGCGCGGGCTTCGGGTATCAGCGGCCAGTTGGCCGGGCACGAAGTCAAGGTGGGTGAAGCCTTTGTGGTCGTGGTGCTGGGCGCCGAGGGCCAGCACCAGCAATATCCCGTGGAAGTGACCGATTTTGAAGACAAATCGGGCTCCAGCGCAGTACAGGTGGGCGCTAACAGCTACAAAATCGAGAGTACCGCCACGCTGGGCCAAATCCGCGTGCAAGGCAGTTGCAACGGCCAGGGCTTCACCGCCCAGGTGGAACGCGGTGCCGGCAAGAACCCCCTGGCGCTGCGGGTTGCGCACAACGGTACGCAGATTGAAGCCTTGGTGCTCTCGCCGCTGGGCGCGCGCCTGCATGCGCTGATGCCTTACAAGGCGCCGCCGGACCTCTCCAAGTTCCTGCTCTCACCCATGCCCGGCCTGCTGGTGGATGTGGTGGTGCAGGAGGGCCAGAAGGTACAAGCGGGCGAAAAGCTCGCCGTGATCGAAGCCATGAAGATGGAGAACGTGCTGCTGGCCGCGCAAGATGGCGTGGTGGGCAAACTGGTGGCGGGCAAGGGCGAATCGCTCAGTGTGGACCAGGTCATCCTGGAATTTGTATGAAGCCAATGCAGGTCGCACTACGCCCGTTCAAAGTTCTGGGCATCCAGCAAATCGCCATTGGCGGCACCGACAAGACGCGTCTGCAAACGCTCTGGATCGACATGCTGGGCCTGGAGATGACCGCCACCTTCAAAAGCGAGCGCGAGAACGTGGACGAGGACATTTGCACCATGGGCCGGGGCCCCACGCGTGTCGAAGTCGATTTGATGCAGCCGCTGGACCCCGACAAAAAGCCCGCCGTCCACACCACGCCGCTCAACCACGTGGGCCTGTGGATCGACGACCTGCCCAAGGCCGTGGACTGGCTTACGGCGCAGGGCGTGCGTTTTGCACCCGGGGGTGTACGAAAGGGCGCGGCAGGTTACGACATCTGCTTTTTGCACCCCAAGTCCAACGACGAATTCCCGATCGCCGGGGAGGGCGTGCTGATTGAACTGGTGCAGGCGCCGGCGGACGTGATCGCCGCCCTGGGCTGACTGGATTGAAAGCGGCCCGCCTTTCGAGAATCCTGAAAATACTATCAAAAAAATAGCTTCTAACGCTTACTGGGTAAGCGCTAGCAGCTATTTTTATCTAAACTTTTCAGCTTTTCTTCATTGGGCAGGTCTTGATGCCCAGCAGCGAATACGCCGGGCAGAAGCCAAACAGCCCCGTGGCCACGGGCACCACGCCGATCCAGCCCCACAGCCCCACCGTACCGGTGGCGGCCAGGGCGATCAGCACCAGGCCCACCACCACGCGCAGCACGCGATCCCAGCTTCCTACATTGAGCGACATTTCGTTTTCCTTTCGTTGACAGGGCCCCCGAGATGGGGGTTCATTCACTTCAGGCGCACGCCTTCGGCGTCGATCACCTGCAACTCGATTGCAATGCCCAGGCCCACGCTTTGCGTCACGGTGCAGTAGGCTTCAAATTGGTCCAGCACCCGGTCCAGGTGCTGCAGCGACGCCGCGGCAACGCCCAGCCGCAATACGGCGGTCATCTTCAATACGCGCAGGCGGTTCTGGTCGTTGCGGCCGACTTCGGCCGTCACCGTGCACCCCATCGGCTCGGGTGCCTGCTTGAACTTGCGCAGGGCAAACAACAAGGAGTCCGACAGGCAGTTGCCCACCGCAGCGGCCAGCAACTGAACGGGCGATGGCCCTTGTCCGCTGCCCAGAGGCGCCGGCTCGTCCGCAGCCAGCACCGGGATGTCGCCACCAAAATCCACATCGAATTGGTAGTCTTTCTGCTGCCGCAGGGTGATCTGAACCGTGTTTTCACTCATGCCCAAGCCTTTTTCGTTGGAATGTTCGAGACATCAGAGACGGCGGATGCTCCGCCCCGTCTGCAGTGCCACGGCGCCCACTGAGCCGCCATTGACCGCCTGGGCATAGCCCATTTGCCGCAGCCATTGCAAGGCCATCCCGGACCGTGTACCCGACAGACAGTACAGCACCAGGCGCGCGTCCTTGTCCGGCAAGACAGCGGACGCGTCGTGCACCAGGCGCTCAAGCGACAGGTGCAGCGCACCATCCACATGCCCGGAATCAAACTCAGGACGCGAGCGCACGTCCACCAAAAGCGGCTCGGGATGGGCGGGTGCGTGCGATGCAGGCATGGCGCAGACGCTCACTCAGCAGCCGGGCTGTGCGCCCAGCTTGCGCAAAATTGTCTCCAGCATGCACCAGTGCGTAAGCGCACTTTGCAGCAGATTGGCGCCCACAAACGCCGTAAACGCCAGGAACCATTGGCTGACAAACACCGGGCTGCCGGGGATGCCGAGCGCCAGAGAGAGAAGAATGAAAGTGCCCGCAAGGAGGCGAACGAGTTGCCAGGATTTCATGAGGGGCTCCAAAATTTTGTTACGAAACTGATTATTTAGCCAAACAACTAAATAGTCAATTGCCGTATTATGGCAGCATCCGAGGCCGACTGACTTGTCTGGCCGCCGGCCCTTGATCCAAGCCAAGCCATGTCATGAAAAACCTGCCGCCCGAAGCCCTCCAGCAAGTTGCGTCGTACTTCCAGACGCTGGCCGAGCCCACGCGCTTGCGCATCCTGAACCTGCTGCGGGAGGGTGAGCACAACGTGGGCGAGCTGGCCCAGCTGTGCGGCTACACGGCAGCCAACGTTTCGCGCCACCTCAGCCTGATGACACAGCAGGGCTTTGTGACGCGCGAAAGCCGGGGCACCAGCGTGTACTACCGCATCGCCGACCCCTCGGTGTATGCCCTGTGCGATCTGGTCTGCGACAGCATTGCGCGCCAGTACGAACGGGCGCTGAAGAACCAGCAAGCGATCTTCACGCGCGGCGACGGCGCAGCGTAAAAGCGGGAGGATGGGCGAAGCGGGCGGAGCCGCCGCGCGATCTCCCTGCATAGCGGGTGCTGCTGGCGGCAGAAATTCTGCACCGCCTGGTGGGGCAACTCAGATAGGAAGCCTTGAATAGATCGAGGTACTGGGTTTTTGATAGTTAACATAATATACATCGTATCTACTCCAAGATACGTCCGAATAGAAAGGTCTCGGGCTATTGTCTCGATCGCAGAGTTGGAGGTCCGATACTCAAGGCCGCGTCCACCCGCAGTGGTCACTGCCGAACTGAACTGCGCTGCAGCGTCGTGCAGGAGCATGAACAGCAGCAGCGGCAACAGGAAGGCGGGCTTCACTTGGGGTTTGTTGAGGCGTCCGGTTGAGCGACTGGCGCTTGGGTCTGGCGGACTATATCGACCGATATCTCCACCGCTGCAGTTGTTCCTCGGTTCTCCAGCCAGTGCGTGGTGTTCCTGTCCTCGGGCCAGCCGACTCCCGGCCCATAGTCTGTAGCGACGCCATTCCGATGGTCGGTAATGGTTCCTTCCAGGATGTAAACGATGCCTGGCCTGTCCTTGTGGTCGTGAACCGGGCCGAAGACGCCGCCAGGCGCAATGTTCACCATTCGCATTCGAAGTTGGCGCCCAGCCATTCCCTCGATTTCAGGGCCAAGGTCCACCGACGCAAGTAAGCTTACCGTTACACCTTTCGTTTCAGGTGCCCGCTGTTCGTTGCTCATGGTGCGCTCCATCTGTAATTCCATGGTCTAACGAATTCAGCGGCCGCTGCAGGCGACCCGCTGGAATGACTGCGCATGCACATTCTTCACCACTTCTGCGCGCCCTGCTTCGGCCGAGCTTGCACAGGCATGAAAGCATCGTACCGGCAGGCTATGTGCCTACCGAAACCCGACCTGGCCGCGGTTCCTGCTTGCTACCATGCGGCCATGACGTCCATACCCACCGAAAACCACCCCGTTTCCTTCGGCCACGCTGGCCGTGTCTGCCTCATTACAGGCGCCGCACAAGGCATAGGCGCGGCCTGCGTTCGGCGCTTTGCCGCCGAGGGCGCACATGTCGTGCTCGCGGATGTGGACGATGCGCGCGGCGCGGCACTGGCGGCCGAGCTTTCGGGTCTGTATGTGCACTGCGACGTGGGCGACAAGGCGCAGGTGGACCAACTGGTGCGGCAGGCGCTTGACTGGCAGGGCCGCATCGATGTGTTGGTCAACAACGCCGGCATTTTCCGCGCGGCCGATTTTCTTGACGTCACTGAAGAAGATTTCGATGCCGTGCTGCGCGTCAACGTCAAAGGCTCGTTCCTGGTGGGCCAGGCCGTGGCCCGCACCATGGCGCAGGCGGGCCGCGGCTCAGTCGTCAACATGAGTTCGGTCAACGGCACGCTCGCCATCCCCAACATCGCCAGTTACAACGTCAGCAAGGGCGGCATCAACCAGCTCACGCGCGTGATGGCGCTGGCGCTGGCACCGCACAACATTCGGGTGAATGCGGTGGCGCCCGGCACCATTGCCACCGAACTGGCGGCCAAGGCGGTACTCACCAGCGATGAGGCGAAGAAGAAAATTCTGAGCCGCACGCCCATGGGCCGGCTGGGCGAGCCGTCCGAGATTGCGGATGTGGTGGCGTGGCTTGCCAGCGACGCGGCCAGCTATGTGACGGGCGAGATCGTCACCGTCGACGGGGGGCGCATGACGCTCAACTACACCGTGCCCGTCTGACGGGACAAACGCCCTGCCGTTCATTCACCTAATGCTTCTGTTTTGATAGCTTATCGCGCAATAGCAGCAAGCGCTAGAGGCTATTTTTATCATAATTTCAGGCCACAGAAGAGCTTGCTCGTGCGGTCTTCGCGCTGCCCAACCGCGCTTCGCGGATCGGCAGGTTGACCAGCGCAGCGCCCAGGGCCAGCACGATGTCGATGTACCAGACCCAGTCGTAGCTGCCCGTCGCCTGAAACACGCTGCCGCCCAGGTAGGCACCCAGGAAACCGCCGACCTGGTGCGCGAGCATCACGATGCCAAACAGCATGGCCATGTTGGCGGTGCCGAACATTTTGGCCACCAGGCCCACCGTGGGCGGCACGGTGGAGAGAAATGTCACGCCCATCACGCCGGCAAAGACCAGCACCACCCCGGTGGTCTTTGGTGCGAACAGAAACACCAGCACCGCGATGGCGCGCGTCGCGTACAACAGCGACAGCAGGGATTTCATGCGCCAGCGCCCCACGGCCCAACCCATGGCCAGGCTGCCGACGATGTTGAACAGGCCGATCAGGCCGAGCGCCCACCCCCCCACCTCGGGCGCGAGACCGCAGGCGGCAATCACACCCGGCAGGTGCGTGGCGAGGAACGCGACATGGAATCCGCACACCAGAAAGCCTGCGGCCAGGTAGCGGTAGCTGGGCGTAGCCAGCGCCTGCCCGATGGCCTCGCGGGCGCCGAGCGGTCGCTGGCCCGACTCGATAGCGGCCTGCGCTGCCAGCACCTTGGAATTGCCTTTGAGCACCCAAGCGGCCGGCAGCGCGAGCAGCACCAGCACGCCTAGCCACTGCATCGCGCTGGCCCAGCCCACGGCGGCGGTGAGGCCGATGGCCATCGGCGCCATGGCGAACTGCCCGAACGAGCCGCCCGCGTTGACGATGCCCGTGGCCAGCCCGCGCTTTTCGGGCGGTACGAGCCGGCTGGCGGCCGCCATCAGCACCGATGGGCCGGCCATGCCGGCGCCACCTGCAGCCAGCACGCCAATGGCCAGGATCAGGCCGACGGTGCTGGTCATCAGAGGCGTAAGCACCGTCCCCACCGCCACCAGCGCCACACCGAGCAGAATCACCCGCCCGGTGCCGATGCGGTCCGCCACGGCGCCGGCAAACGGCTGCGTCAGCCCCCACCAGAGCTGGCCCAGCGCAAAAGCCAGGCTGATACGGCCCACGCCCAGGCCCGTGGAGGTGTTGAGCGCCGACAGAAACAGCCCCATGGTCTGGCGCACGCCCATGGTGAGCGCAAAAGCGCCCGCCGCCGCCAGCAGCACCAGCCAAGGTGCAAAAGGGCGCACCGCCCTCCCCGCGCGTTCAGTTTTCGCCATGCGCCTGCTCCGTTGTCGGCGCCAGCAGCGCCAAAGATTCATCGATCAGCGTGTGCAAGGCGGCAACGCGCTCCACGCCCAGGGTGTCATTCAAGGATAGTTGCGCCGCTTTCCAGTTGCGCTGAGCCTGGGCGCGTTTGTCCCGCCCGGCCTGCGTGATGTGCACCAGGCGGCTGCGTGCGTCGGTGCCCGATTCCAGGGTGACCCAGCCCGCATCCACCAAGGGGCGCAGGTTGCGGGTCAGCGTGGACGGCTCCATGGTCATCGCTGCGGCCAGCTCCCCGGGGCGAATCGGCCCGAGCTTGAGCACATGCGAGAGCAGCGTGTACTGCGTGGTCTTCAGGCCGCACTGGGCCATTTGCGCGTCGTAGTGCTGGGTTACGCGGCGCATAAGCTGGCGCAACCGAAAGTTGGTGCAGCCCTGCGGCATCGCCGGTGGCAGGGAAGGATCGGTTGCGATGGTTGGGCTTGGCATCAAACAATTGTAGCCGCAATGATTGCATATACAATCACAATTCTGCAAGCCGCACATCCCGCCCAAACTCTGAACGGATCGTCCATGTCCCAACACAACCATCTCGAACACTGGCTCGCGCAGGAGCGCGAGATCCTGGCCCTCCTCGATGCAGGCCCAGGCCCCGGCGTTGCCACCCGCGCACAGATCGCCGGCCTCACCGGCTTGCAGCAAATGCAGGCCATGCTGCGTGGGGGGCTGCCCTACGCTGCCATCGCCAAAACACTGGATTTTTTGATCGTCGAGGTGGAGGAAGGTCGCGCCATATTTCAGGGAACGCCCGGTGCGGCCCACCTCAATCCCATGGGTTCGGTGCACGGCGGCTGGTTTGCCACCCTGCTCGACTCGGCGCTGGGCTGCGCCGTGCACACCTGCATGCTGCCGGGGCGGGGCTACACCACCGCCGAGCTGGGCATCAACATGGTGAAGGCGCTTACGCCCAGGGTGCAGCGGGTGCGCGCCGAAGGGCGCGTGATCCACTGCGGGCGCCAGCTGGCCACGGCCGAGGCGCGTCTGGTGGGGCCGGACGGCACGCTGTACGCGCACGCCACCACCACCTGCCTGGTGTTCGAACTGCCGGCACAATGATGCACATGCGATTCCTCCACACCATGCTGCGCGTCGGCAACCTTGAACGCTCCATCGAGTTCTATACCAATGTGATCGGCATGCAACTGCTGCGCCGGTCCGAGAACCCGGATTACAAATACTCGCTCGCCTTCCTCGGTTTTGACGGCGGCAACCCCGGCCAGGCCGAAATCGAGCTGACCTGGAACTGGGACACCGACCACTACGAGCTCGGCACAGCCTTCGGCCACATCGCCCTGGGCGTGCCCGATGCCGCCGCCGCGTGCGAGACCATCCGCGCCGCCGGCGGAAAAATCACGCGCGAAGCCGGCCCGGTAAAGGGCGGGCGCACGGTGATTGCCTTTGTCGAAGACCCCGATGGCTACAAGATCGAGCTGATCGAGCGGCCCGCCGAGGCGGCCGGTGGCGGGTTGCGTTGAATCGGTGCGAAACGCGTTTGCAATCATATTGATAGCTGCTTTAGCAATTCCCATAAGCGCTAGAGCCTGTTTTTAATGCTATTTCTAGCTAAAAATTGGTGGCTTGTACGATGCCTTGCCCTTTGCCTGCCGGGGCCGGCTTGATGCGCGAGCCCCCTTCCCTGCTGGAGCGCACGGTGCAAGAGTGGCGCGGCCGGGGTGACCTGTGGGTCTTTGGCTATGCCTCGCTCATCTGGCGCCCCGAATTCGACTACCTGGAGCGGCGCGAGGCGCGCGTGCATGGCTGGCACCGCGCGCTCAAGATGTGGAGCCGCATCAACCGCGGCACGCACGAATGCCCTGGTCTGGTCTTTTGCCTGCTGGCGGGGGGCAGCTGCCGCGGCATGGTCTACCGCATCGCCGAGGCGCAGGGCGAGCAGGCGCTGGCCAAGCTGTGGGAGCGGGAAATGCCGATTCCGGTGTACGAACCGCGCTGGCTGCTCTGCCACACCCCCGCCGGCCCGGTGCGTGCGCTGGCCTTTACCCTGGCGCGCAGCAGCCCCAGCCACACCGGCGAATTGCACCCGGACGAATACCGCCGCATCTTTCGCCAGGCGCGTGGGCGCTACGGCAGCACGCAAGACTATGCCCAGGCTACGCAGGATGGCCTGCGCGCCGTAGGCATCCGCGACCGCCGGCTGGAGCGCCTGATTCGCACGGCTAGGGGCGACATCCCTTCCGACGGGTCACCGTAGGCTGCCCCCAAAACGCGGCGCGTCCGTCCCCGTTGGATTTTTAACCGGGCGTTTGCACATCGCTCGCCATCGGCGTACTGTGGTTCTCTTTGCACTGCGGCAAATCAGGCCACCATGCTCCGTACCCTGCCCGCCCCTTCCCACGTCCTCGCGGTACAGCTCAGCGGCGATCTGAGCGGCGACGACGTGCGCCAGTACAAGGCCTTGCTGGACGCCTTTGTCCAGCAGCCAGTTCGCCTGGGCCTGCTGATTGACATGACCGAATTGAACGACATGGCCATGGGCTCTTTGGCGCCCGGCGCGCGTGCCGATCTTGATTTATTCAAGCACGCCAGCCAGTTTGATCGGCTCGCCCTGGTGTCCGACAAGCACTGGCCGGGCCTGCTCCTGCGCATGGCTGCGCCCTGGTTGCACGGCGTGCAACTGCGGCAGTTTGCTTCTGCCGAGCAGGGGCACGCCCTGCAGTGGGTGGCTGAACCGGCGGTGGAACAGACTGCGAGCATCGGTGTGCCAGCGCTGCGGCTGATTCCCACCACCAGCGAGCGCCTGCTGGCCTTTGAGATCAACGGACCGATCACGCGCGCCAGTGTCGCCAGCGCCTTGCCGAAGATGCAAGCCTTTCTCGATCAGTACGAACGCATCGATGTGCTGGCGCATTTCAAGCACTTTGGCGGTATCGAACCGGCGCTGTATCTGCAGCCGGGGCTGCTACAGATGAAGTTCAAGGCGATCCCCAAAGTGGCGCGCTACGCCCTGGTGGCGGCGCCTGGCTGGATGGACGCCCTCATACAGGTGCTCCGGCCGCTGTTTCACAACATGCAGATGCGCAGCTTTACCGAAGCGCAGTGGGACGAGGCCTGGGAATGGGTGCAGGCCCGGCCCATTTGAACGCATCGGCCGGTTTGTGCGGCGCCGGCTGACATCGCAAGCGTCCCAGCGGGCGCACCATGGGGAGCCGCCTCTTTGAATCACCAGACCGAAACCGGGAGTTTTTTATGCAACGCTTTGCCCTTGCCGCCGCTGCTGCGGCCACCCTTGCCCTTGCTGGCTGTGCCGGCGTCATGCCGGGCCACGGCGCCATGCACGGGCCCAGTGCCACGGCGCAACTCGAGGCGACGCGCGGCAACCATGTCACCGGGACGGTGCATTTCATTCAGATGGGCGAGCAAATACAGATACGCGGCGATATCCAAGGCCTGGCACCCAATTCCGAGCACGGCTTTCATGTGCACGAAAAAGGCGACTGCTCCAGTGGCGATGGCAACAGCGCCGGCGGCCATTTCAACCCGCACAACACGCCCCATGGCATGGCGATGGGCGCTGAGCACCACACGGGCGACCTGCCCAGCATTCGTTCCAACGCCCAGGGCGTGGCGCACATCGACGTCAAGATCACCGGCGTGCGCGTGGGCAGCGGCATGGACGACATCGTCGGCCGTGGCCTGATCGTGCACCGCGACCCGGACGACTTCATGACCCAGCCGACCGGCAACGCCGGCCCGCGCCTGGCCTGCGCCGTGATCCAGCGCGACTGAGCGGCGGGGCTTTAGCGCACTTGACGCCGTGCCCGCAGCAAGGCATCGGCGCGCTGCAAGTCGGCCAGCGTGTCGATGTCGGTGACCACGCCGCAGTCTTTAACCGGCAGGCTGCGCAAGCTTCCTCGCTGCGCTGCGGCACGCAGGAGGGTGCTGGCGCCCTGTTCCCCCGTCAATGCCGCCAGCGCCGGCCCCAATGCCACAGCAAAAGCCACCGGGTGACCGCGCTGACCCGCAAACACCGGCGCCACCACCTCGGCGCCGCCCACCAACGCGGCAGCAATCTTGCGCAGCGTGTCTGGCTGCACCAGGGGCAGATCGCCCGGTAGTACCAGCCAGCCCCCCGCTGCCGGTGTGGCGCGTACCGCCGCAGCAATCGAGTCGCCCATACCGGGGTGGCCGGCGTCTTCCAGGTGCGAGGCCAAGCCACTGGCACGCACGGCAGCCAGCGTGTGCTCCAGCACGCTGCGGCCTTCCAGCATCGCCGCCAGCTTGTGCACTTGCCCTCCTGAGGCGCGGAATCGATCACCCCGACCCGAGGCCAGCACCAGCACGCAGGGCTGAGGAAGATCCGACGAAGTGGAAGGCATGGCAAAGACTCTACAAGGGATGGGGATGGGATAGGGCTTGAGCGCGGCACAATCCTGCCATGAACCCGCCCTCCACTCCCCTGTCAGCCCACCTCGCCGACCTGCGCAAAAGCTACGAGCGCGCCGAGCTGAACGAAGGCGCCTCGCACGCCGACCCCTTGCAGCAGTTCAACCAGTGGCTGAGCGAAGCCATCAGCGCCCAACTGCCCGAGCCCAACGCCATGACACTGGCCACCGTGGGCAGCGACCTGCGCCCGAGCACGCGCATCGTGCTCATCAAGGGCTGCGACGCGCAAGGCGTCGTCTGGTTCACCAACTACGAGAGCCGCAAGGGCAAACAACTGGCCGGCAACCCCTACGCCGCCCTGCAGTTCCACTGGGTAGAACTGGAACGGGTGGTGCGCATCGAAGGCGTGGTGGAAAAAGTGAGTGATGCCGAGAGCGACGCCTATTACAAAACCCGCCCGCTCGATTCGCGCATCGGTGCCTGGGCCAGCCCGCAGAGCGAGGTCATCTCGGGCCGCGGCGTGCTGGTAGCCAACGCCGCCAAATTTGGCGCCCAGTACTTGCTGAACCCTCCGCGCCCGCCGCACTGGGGCGGCTACCGCCTCAAGGCCGACCGCTGGGAGTTCTGGCAAGGGCGCAAGAGCCGGCTGCACGACCGACTGCGCTATCGCCTCGACGAAACCGGATGGGTCCGCGAGCGCCTGGCACCGTAAGCAGGTTGACCGCCTTCTGAACTGCGTCAAGGGAGCTTTTTTGAGCCCCTAAACTCGGCCTGATTGAACCCTTACGATCAGGAGACGACGCCATGCAAACCGCCCCCAACGCACTCAAAGGCAAAACCCTTTTCATCACCGGCGCCTCGCGCGGCATTGGCCTGGCGATTGCCAAGTGCGCCGCCGCTGACGGCGCCAACATCGTCATCGTGGCCAAGACCACCGAGTCCAACCCCAAACTGCCGGGCACCATCTACAGCGCCGCCGCCGAAATCGAAGCCGCCGGCGGGCGCGCCCTGCCGCTGGCCGTAGATATTCGCGACGAAGCGGCAGTGCTTGAAGCCGTAGCCAAGGCGGTGGAAACCTTTGGCGGCATTGACATTTTGGTCAATAACGCCAGCGCCATCAGCCTCACCAACACCGAAGCCACGCCCATGAAGCGCTTCGACCTGATGCACGGCGTCAACGCCCGCGGCACCTACCTGTGCACCATGGCCTGCCTGCCGGAGTTGAAAAAATCCGCCGAGGCCGGGCGCAACCCACAGGTGCTGACCATGTCGCCCCCGCTCACCATGCAAACGCACTGGTTTCAGCCCCACACGGCCTACACCATGGCCAAGTACGGCATGAGCATGTGCACGCTGGGCCACGCCGGCGAGTTCAAGCGCCATCGCATCGCCGTCAACAGCCTTTGGCCACGCACCGCCATTGCCACGGCCGCCATGCAGATGATTCCCGGCATGGACCTGGCGCTGTGCCGCACGCCCGAAATCATGGCCGACGCCGCCTATTGCGTGCTCACCGATACCGCAGGCGCCACGGGCAACTTCTACATTGACGACGCGGTGCTGGCCGCGCACGGCGTGAGCGATTTCGACCGCTACGCCGTGACGCCGGGCAACCGCAACTTCCTGCCCGACCTGTTCCTGGATTGACGCTCAGGCGGTCACAAACCGCGAAACCAGAAACATCACCACCGGCAGCGTCACCAGCGCCAGGGCCGTGGAGACGGCAATGCTCGCCGTCACCTCGGCTTCTGCCACGTCGTAGCGCTGGGCAAAAAGAAACACGTTGGCGCCAATGGGCAGCGACGCGGTGACCACCAGCACCGCCAGCGCCGGCCCGCCAAAGCCCAGCGCCATGCCCAGACTCCCCAGGACCAGCGGAAAACCCAGGGTTTTGAGCAAGGCCACGCGCAGCGCCGGCTTGAAGTTCGACCCTACCTTTGATAGCGCCAGCGTCACGCCCACCAGCAGCAGCGCCAGCGGCCCCAGCGCCTGGCCGAGCAGTTGCAGGGGCTTGTCGACCACGTTGGGCAACGCCAGGCCCGTTTGCGCAAACACGAGACCAACGATGATGGGCAAGGGAACAGGGTGCAGGATGCCGTTTTTCATCGCCTGCAACACCGTGCGCAGCATGTGCGGTTTGGGCTGGCCCGGTGTGTTCGCGCGCTCACGCGCGGCGGCCATCTCAAAGACCACCGTGGCGCCCGTCAACAGCACCAGGGCGTGTACCGAGATCAGGGTGAACAGTGTGACCAGTCCGGCCTCGCCAAAGGCCAGGCCGACGAGCGGCACGCCGATCATGATGGTGTTGCCAAAGGTGTAGGCCAGAGCCCGCGCCGCCGCCAGCGCGGTGAAGCCCTGCAGCGCCAGCGTGGCAGCAAACACCAGGGCTGCGGCCGCGAAATAAATGCCCACCGGCCCAAAATCGAGCGTTTCAATGTGCACCGTGCTCATGGTGCGAAACAGCAGCGCGGGCGTCAGCACCATGAAGACGAGGTTGGAGAGGTCCTTGACCGAGGCGGCGCGGATCCATTCCAGGCGCGCGGCCAGAAAACCAATGGCAATGAACAGGACGACCGGGACCAGAGACGTGAAGACGGGAGAGTTCAAGGCGCGACTACATTTTTGATAGCTGGAAGCGCTTATGCATAAGGCGCTGGAGCCGATTTTCATATAAAAATTTGAATTCAGCAGCCTTGCAGGCCACGAGCTTGCGCGTTTGCGACTGCTTTTCAGTGGTGGGCCACAACCTGCGTCGCTATCTGTACATGATGGGAATATACAAATCATGATTGACCTGGGCGCCGTCACCGGGTTCAACTGGGACGCTGGCAACCCCCGAAAAAACGACAAGCAGGCGCTTCCATGGCCGAGGCAGAGCAGGTTTTCTTCCATGCGCCCTTGCTGCTAATGGAAGACGGCGTCCACAGCTTGGCAGAGCCGCGCCTTCATGCACTGGGCCAATCCGACGAAGGACGGACACTGCACATCACGTTCACGCTGCGTCAGGCGGGCAGGTGGATCCGTGTCATTTCAGCCAGGGACATGCATCGAAAGGAGCGCGCCATTTATGAACAGCAAGACTAAAGCCATCCCGAGGTTCGCCGACGAGGCGCAAGAGCGGGCCTATTGGGAATCGCACGACTCCACCGAGCATGTGGATTGGTCCAAAGCGCAGAAAGCCACGCTGCCGAACCTGAAACCAACGACAAAGACCATCTCCTTGCGCTTGCCCCAGCACCTGCTGGACTCGCTCAAAGTTGCGGCCAACGCTCGCGACGTGCCTTACCAGTCGCTCATCAAGGTGTGGCTGCAAGAGAAGCTGCACAGCAACTGAAGCTTTGAGCTGAGCACTCGGCTTGAGGCGCCCGGCGAATAACTGGCCTGTCACGCCTCCACTGGCGCCACTTCAATCCGGTTCCGGCCATTTTTCTTGGCCGCATACAGTTGCTGGTCCACCGCCTCCATGAAGTCGGAAGGCAACATGCGCGCGCTTGGAACGACCGTACCGACGCCGATGCTGACGGTCAGGCGCTGCTCATGCGGCGACTGCGCGTGGGTGATGGCCTGTTTCTTGATCAGCCGCTCGCAGCGCTGGGCGACTTTCAGCGCCACGCTGGCATCGGCTTGCGGCAGCAGGACGACAAATTCCTCGCCGCCGAAACGGGCCACCAGGTCGCGCGGGCCGTCCAGGGCCAGACTCAGCGTTTGCGCGATATCGGTCAGGCATCGGTCGCCCTTGATATGCCCATAGAGGTCGTTGTATTGCTTGAAAAAGTCGATATCAAACATCAAGACAGACAGCGGCTGGCCGTTGCCGCGGGCGCTCTCCCATTCCAATTCAAGGCTGACATTGAACCGGCGCCGGTTGGCGATGTTCGTCAACCCGTCTTTGAACGACAGCGCCTCCAGCTCTTTTTGCAGTGCGAGCAGTTTTTCTTCGGTCTTCTTCCGTTCGCTGATGTCGAACATGAAGCCCACCAGCGCCTCCGGCCCGCCCTCCGCGTTGCGCACCACATGCACGACATCGCGTATCCAGACATGGCCGTTGTCTTTGGTGAGCGCCCGGTAATCGGCTTCGTGGTCCACCCCGGCCTGGGACTGCGCGACACAGAAATTCACCACGTTTTCGCGGTCCTCCGGGTGCATGCGCGCCGCCCAGTCTTCCACGCTCATCCAGCTCTCGGGCTGCCAGCCAAGGAGCTCCTCGATTTGCGGACCGATGTAGGTAAACCGCTTGCTGGCCCAATCAATCTTCCACGGGATCGCCTTGGTCGATTCCAGAAGGGTGCGGTACACCGCGTTGTCGCTGCTGAGGTCGCTCTCGTCGGCCATGTTTCATTCTTTCCGGTTGAATGTGCAATGCAGTACCTGCCTGCACGATGGCAATCGCTTCTCCGTGGCGCGGATCCATTCAACATTCGCGGCCAGAAAAGCCCCTCGCCTGCCCGCCCATCACTTATCCAGCCATGGCGAACTGAGCAAAAAACCAATTGAGACCCTGCGAATGCGGCGCCCTTGCTTACGGTTCCTGCCACTGCACGGGCAGGTTTTTAATGTCGCTGTCGGTCCAAGCAGTCACGTTGGCGGTGATCAGGGTGCCATTGTCGCCATGGTTTTTGCTGATGGAGCGAACGTGAAACTTGTAGTCTGAGGTAACCCTTTGCGCTGCCAGCATCCGCGCATTGGCTGCAGCCTCGCCGCTGCGCAGCACCACCACCAGCACACCCAAGCTCACCACCAGTGCCACACCTACGAGCGCTGGCGTCGCCATGCTCCAGGGCCGCAGGCTCCGGGCTGCGCGGGCTGCACGGACAGGCTCGCGTCCGAGCTGCCATACCAGCCAGCCCAGCAGCGCCATCGCCAGCACCGCCAACGCCACGGAAACCGGCTCAGGCCCCCTGCCCAGGCGCAGTTGGGCAAACGTCAGGCTGAAGGGCTGCAAAAAGGGAAAAACAAACACTGTGGCAAGCAGCGCCGCCAGCAGCCAGACCGCCAGCCAGCGCACCACCATTGCGGCTTGCAAGCTGCCGCGCAACAGGAAGACCCCTGCCACTACACCGAAGAGGTTCAGACCCGATACGTAAGCCTGGCCTTGGACGAAGCTATACGTCAAAGCAGCCAGGTCTAGCAAACCTGCGACCAGCAAAACGCCGCCAGCGTGCCGGAGTATGGCAAGGAGTTTTGTGTCCATAAGAGGTGGGGTTTCGTGGCGTGCCCGGCGACAAGCTCAGAGGAACTGCGTTGCACTTGGGTTCGATGGCGTGAAACTGCCTGCGCTACTGCCTGTTACGGATTGGAACACGAGTCGTCCAGCCCTACCAGTCCGCCAAATTTCTTCAGACGGGAGCGGCTCTCCAAGCAGGCCTTGCGCGCAGCCTCCGCGGCTTTTTCCTTTGCCAGACGCGCAGCCTGTGCGCGTTCGTCCTGCAAATGCGCCACCCGCGCTCGGATCTGCGGCATGGCCGCCAGCGCGGCCTTTTCGCCCTCAACGATGGCCGCAGCCCGCTGACTGAAATCCACCGAACCCAGGTCAAGCACCTTGGGGCGGATGATGACGTCGGCCCGCGCCAGCTCGGCCTGGCCGAGCTTCTGGCCCATGATGGCAATGGACTGGTTCAGCGTACCCAGCATGTCGCCCGGCGCCTTGCCCCGGGCCTTGCTGGAAATGTCCACGGCAATCACTACATCGGCGCCCAACTGGCGCGCCGCATCCACCGGCACCGGGCTGACGACACCTCCGTCTACAAAATGGAATTTGCCAATGCTGACCGGCTGGAACACACCCGGCACGCTGCTCGACGCCCGCACCGCCTGGCCCGTATTGCCGCGCGAGAACGCCGTGCGCTCGCCGTCTTCCAGCCGCGTGGCCACGGCCACAAAGGGCTTGGCCAGTTGTTCCATGGGCTTGCGGTGCACCTGTTCGTTCACGTAATCTTCCAGCTTCTGGCCCAGCACCAGGCCGCCAGAGGACCACTGCAAGTCGCGGATATTGGCCTCATCCATGGCGATGGCCTTTTCCTGCAGCTCAAAGGCATTCAGGCCGCTGGCATACAGCGCCCCCACGACACTGCCCGCGCTGGTGCCCGCCACCACCGCCGGCGCAAAGCCATTGGCCTCCAGCATCTTGATGACGCCGATGTGCGCAAACCCCTTGGCGGCGCCGCCTCCGAGAGCGATGCCGATTTTGATGGGCGGTGCGTCAGGCGTGGTTGCCGTGGCATCGGGAACGGCTATCGGTGCGTTGGGCGGCGAACTGCTGCAGGCGGCCAGGAAGACCAGGAGCAGAGGCGCCAGCGGGCGTGAAAAGAGGGTCAGGCGAATGCCGGGGAATCGGTTTGTCATTGAATCGGGTGTGTAACCAAGGCCTGAATTGAGCCAACCCGCGAAGCGGGTCTGGCGCGAATGATCTGCTGGATGCCAGCCCTGCAGCTCGTCACATATCCCATCTGAATTGGGATGTGACCCGCTTTTGCCCGATCGCCAGAACGGCGGAGTCTCCTTGGACGGACAAGCCAAATGGCGCGACCCCACCGCCTCCCGCATAGCGAAGCACGAGCACGTGGCGTGTCGTATCGAAGGCCTCTACGGTGACGCGTTGCCGGGACAGGATCACGCCCTTCGTGTCGCCCGGTGCATGAAAACGCACGGACCCGATGGTCGGTGTCTCGGTGAGGCCGATCTCAAGATCAATCCAGTAGCCGCTGCCCTCGAACGACAGCGACGCAGTGGCTCGAGCGGACTGCGCTAAAGCCGCAATGAGCAGCACGGCTGCGAGAAAAGAGCGGGCAAGTGTCTTCATACGCTCTCTGACGATCGCATCCCGGAACCATCGAGTGAAAGCGCCGGGATCTACTTCACCTGGGCGGACAGCAGACATTCTTGTATGCGGGAAACGGTGCTGAAAACTCATCTTTTTGTAGCTACAAACTCCCGTGCAATAAGCGCTAGAGGCCTATTTTCCACTAAAAAATCGCCTCAAGCATCCTTCAGAAACCGCACAAACGTCTTGCGAAATTTGGCCACCTTCGGCCCCACCACAGCCGCGCAGTAGCCCTGGTTGGGGTTTCGCGCGTAGTAGTCGTCGTGGTAGGGCTCAGCGGCGCTCCAGTTGGAAAGCGGCGCGACTTCGGTGGTGATGGGTGCGTCATGGATGCCCTCCGCTGCCATTTCCTTGAGCATCTGGCGGGCCAGTTCGCCCTGGGCTTCGGTCTCGTAATAGATGCCGCTGCGGTACTGCGTGCCTACCTCGTTGCCCTGGCGGTTGAGTTGCGACGGGTCGTGCGTGGCGAAGAAGATTTCCAATATCTCGCGCAGGCTGATCACGGTCTCGTCAAACTGCAGGCGCACGACTTCGGCGTGGCCGGTGTGGCCGGTGCACACCTGCTCGTACGTGGGGTTTTGCGCATGGCCGTTGGAATAGCCGCTTTGCACGTCGGTCACGCCGCGCACGCGGTCAAATACCGCTTCGGTGCACCAGAAGCAGCCGCCGGCCAGGGTGATGGTCGACGTTCCGGCTGAGGCGGCTGAGGCGGCTGAGGCGGCTGTGCCGGGTTGGTTGTCTGGGTGGTCCATGGCGTCAAGCTCCTTCATATTGCTCTTGATTTCACTGGGCGGGATGCCAGTCGTTGACCCATACCAGTGCCGGGTTGTCCGCATGGTCCACCAGCATGCGTCGCACCCGCTCCTGCCAGAGCTGGCCAAAGCGTTCCAGCTCTGCGCTGTTGGCCTGCTCGGAAAATGCCTTGGCGACCAGCGGCCTGATCTCATCGGGCCAGGGGACTATGGCGCTATCGTGGTGCACGGTGACGGCCTTGCCGGTGTCGCGGCGGCGCATGCCCAGAACGCCGTCCACGTCGGCACCAAAGGTCAGCAGGTTTTTTCGTGCGAAAAGGGCCAGACTGCCAGCGCCTGGAAACCCGGTTTCAGGAGCAGCCCCCGTCACCAGTTGCACCACCGAGGCAATGACCCCCGTTACACCACTGCCCGGCGCGCCGTGCATGAAGACTTCCACATCGCCCCGTACGGGCGTCTCACTCCCATACAGTGCGCGCAGGCCGTGCAAGGCCATGAGGTAGGCGCCGGCCACCGTGGGGCATGAGTGGCCCGCCAGGCGCACCACATCGGTGTAGCAGTATTCAATGAGGCCGTGGCGGGCCGCGCCCAGAAACTGGGCCAGTGGGTCGCGCACCGTGATCACGGGCGCCTTTGCATAAAACTCCGGAAATCCCTGGTCTCGTGTTTCGGTCATGGTGCCTCTTTCGTGCTGGGGATGCGGCAGCGCACGCGCCGTGCCGGAATCGTAAACACTTCTGCCGACTTGCCCGCAATGGGGCTATTGCCCGCAAGCGGCATGATTGACCCGCGTGGGCGGCTTTGTTATATTACTAACCAGTCAGTCAGTAAACAAATCGTGCCTACGCCCCTCCCCTCCTCCCCGCCAGCGCCCAAGCGTGAACGCCGCAAGGAAGCACGCCCTGGCGAGCTGCTGGAGGCTGCACTCGACCTGTTTGTGGAAAAAGGCTATGCCGCCACGCGGGTGGAAGAGGTGGCGGCGCGGGCTGGGGTCTCCAAGGGCACCTTGTTCCTGTATTTTCCCAGCAAGGAAGATCTGTTCAAGGCCGTGGTGCGCGAGAGCATCGTGGGGCGCTTTGCCGAATGGTCCACGCAAATGGATGAGTTCGCCGGCAGCACGGGTGAGATGCTGCGCGCCTGCTATCAGGCCTGGTGGGAGCGCATTGGCAGCACGCGCGCCTCGGGCATCACCAAGCTGATGCTGTGCGAGGCGGGAAATTTCCCCGAGATCGCCCAGTTCTACCAGCGCGAGGTCATCGAACCGGCGCAGCAACTGATTCACCGTGTGCTGGCACGCGGCATGGCCACGGGTGAGTTTCGCGCAGTCGACCCGGTGTACGCGGTGCACGGCATCATTGCGCCGCTGATGTTTTTGATGCTTACCAAGCACTCCATGGGTGCTTGCGTGCCCAATGCGGATGATTTCGACCCCCAGGTCTTCATCGACCACCAGATCGACGGTCTGCTCTATGGCCTGTGCGTGCGTCCAGCGCCGGCTGCCCCTACCTCTCTTTCACGCTGACACCATGAAACGTTGGATTCCCTGGATAGCCGTGGCCATCGTCGTCGCCGTGGTCGCCGCGGGCGCCTTGCGGGCGATTGCGGCGCGCAAGGCGCAGCAGCAAACTGCCAGCAGCGCGCGCGCCGAACGCGTGGTGATGGACATTGCCCCCGGCGAGGTCATCGCGCTGCGCGCGCGCTCTCTCACACAGGGAATTCCCATCTCGGGGGCCGTGCGCGCCGTGCAGTCGGCCACCATCAAGGCGCGGGTCGCCGGGGAACTGCAGGGTCTGAGCCTGCGCGAAGGCGACCGCGTGCAGGCAGGCCAGGTGGTGGCGCGCATTGACACCACCGAAACCCAGGCGCGCGTACGCCAGGCGCAGCAGCAGGCCGACGCGGCGCGGGCGCAGGTGGCGATCAGCCAGAGGCAGTTCGACAACAACCAGGCGCTGGTGGCGCAAGGCTTCATTTCGAAAACGGCGCTCGACACCTCGCGCGCCAGCCTGGACGCCGCCAAAGCCAGTTACCAGGCGGCCGTGGCCGGAGCCGACGTGGCGCGCAAGTCGCTGGCCGACACCGTCCTCAAGAGCCCGATTGACGGCATGGTGGCGCAACGTCTGGTGCAAAACGGCGAACGTGTGGCAGTAGAAGCGCGCATTCTCGAAGTGGTCGATTTGTCGAACCTGGAAGTGGAAGCCTTGGTGCCCGCCGCAGAGGCCACCCAGGTGCGCGTGGGCCAGACGGCCACGCTGGCGCTGGAGGGCACGCAGCAAAGTCTGCAGGCGCGCGTGGTGCGCATCAGCCCCAGCGCGCAGGCCGGCTCGCGCGCGGTGCCGGTGTACCTCGCCATTGCCAATTTGGGCGCCCTGCCCGGCCTGCGCCAGGGGGTTTTTGTGCAGGGCACGATCGCAGCCGGAACCGTACAGGCGCTTGCCGTACCGCTGGACGCCGTGCGCACCGACCAAGCCGATCCTTATGTGCAAGTGGCTGAAGGCAGCCAGGTGGCGCATCGCGCGGTGCAGACGGGCAAGCGCGTCCAGATCGATGGTGCGACCTGGGTGGCGGTGCAAGGCGTGCCCGAAGGCAGCAAGGTTCTTACGGCACGCGTGGGTGCCCTGCCCGTGGGCACGGCGCTGAAGCTCCCGGCCGACACGCCCGCCGCTCCCGCCGCCAGCGCCCCTGTGCCCACGGCCTCGGCCGCCCACTGAACGCAGGCAGCGCCGCCATGTGGTTCACCCAAGTCAGCCTTCGCAACCCCGTGTTCGCCACGATGGTGATGCTTGCCTTCGTGGTGCTGGGGGTTTTTTCCTACCAGCGGCTCAAGGTAGATCAGTTTCCCGACATTGATTTTCCGGTGGTGGTGGTCACGGCCGAATACCCCGGTGCCTCGCCAGAAATTGTCGAGAGCGAAGTCACCAAGAAGATTGAGGAAGCGGTCAATTCGGTGGCGGGCATCAATGCCCTCACCTCGCGCAGCTACGAAGGCAGCGCGGTGGTCATCATCGAGTTTCAGCTCCATATCGACGGCCGCAAGGCGGCCGAAGACGTGCGCGAAAAGGTAGCCATCGTGCGCCCGCTGCTGCGCGACGAGGTCAAGGAGCCGCGCGTGCTGCGTTTTGACCCGGCCAGCCGGCCGGTCTGGTCGCTGGCCGTGCTGCCCGAGGCCGGCGCGGTCCAGCCGCTCTCGCCGCAGGCGCTGACCACTTGGGCTGATCAGACGCTGAGGAAGCGCCTGGAGAACGTGCGCGGCGTGGGCGCGGTGAACCTGGTGGGCGCCACGCGGCGCGAGATCAACATCTACCTGCAGCCGCAAGCGCTGGAGGCGTTTGGCATCACGCCCGAACAGGTGGTGAACGCGGTGCGCAGCGAAAACCAGGATCTGCCCCTGGGTGCCATCCGCTCGCTGAACCAGGAGCGCGTGGTGCAGATCGACGCGCGGATGCAGCGGCCTGAGGATTTTGGCCGCATCATCGTCGCCCGAAAGGGATCGGGAGCCGCTGGCCAAGCCAGCGGGGGCGCACCGGTGCGCATCGAACAGGTGGCGCGGGTGGAAGATGGCGCCGAAGAGGTCGAGAGCCTGGCGCTCTACAACGGCCAGCGCACGCTGCTGCTGTCGGTGCAGAAGGCCCAGGGCGAGAACACCATCGAAGTGGTAGACGGCCTGAATGCGGCCGTGGCCGCGCTGCGCGCCGAGCTGCCCGCAGGCGTGCGGCTGGAGACCATAGGGGACAGCGCGCGCCCGATTCGCGTGGCGGTGGAAAACGTGCGCGAGACGCTGATCGAAGGCGCGGCGCTCACGGTGCTGATCGTCTTTCTGTTCCTCAACTCATGGCGCTCGACGGTCATTACCGGTCTGACACTGCCGATCTCCATCATCGGCACCTTTTTGTTCATGTACTGGTTTGGTTTCACCATCAACATGATCACGCTGATGGCGCTCAGCCTGTGCGTGGGCCTGCTGATTGACGACGCGATTGTGGTGCGCGAGAACATCGTGCGCCACGTGCAGATGGGCAAGGGGAGCTTTGCCGCTGCCATGGAGGGCACGCAGGAGATTGGCCTGGCGGTGCTGGCCACCACGCTGTCCATCGTGGCGGTGTTCCTGCCGATTGGCTTCATGGGCGGCATCATTGGCAAGTTTTTTCACGAATTCGGCATCACCATCGTCGCTGCGGTGCTGATCTCGATGTTCGTCAGCTTCACGCTCGACCCCATGCTGTCGTCGCTTTGGGAAGATCCCAGCATTCATGCGCATGGCAAGCGGGCGGTAGACCGCAGCTGGTATGGCCGCACCATTGGCCGCGTGACGGGCTGGTTCGACGACGCCACGGAAAGCCTGGCACAGGGTTACCAGAAGGTGCTGGGGTGGGCGCTGGTGCACAAGCTGAAAACCTTGGCGCTGGCGCTGGGCATTTTTGTGCTGAGCATTTTCATGGTGCCGCTGCTGGGCACCGAATTCGTTCCCGCCGCCGATTTTTCTGAAACCACGATCAATTTCTATACCCCGGTCGGCTCGTCGCTGGAGGCCACCGAGGCCAAGGCGCGCCAGGTGGAAGCCGTGGTGCGCGAGTTTCCCGAGGTGCGCTACACGCTGGCCACGCTCAACACCGGCAGCGCGCAGGGCAAGATTTACGGCAGCATTTACGTGCGCCTGACGGACCGCAAAGACCGAAAGCGCGACGTGGGCACCATGTCCGCCGTGCTGCGCGAGCGCCTGCACCAGATTGCCGGTATCACCATCACGCACGTCGGCCTGCTCGACCCGGTCGGCGGACAAAAGCAGATCGAGTTTTCGCTGCAGGGGCAGGATTTGCAGGAACTTGAACGCCTGACCCGCCAGGTGACGGCGCGGCTCAAGGACATCCCCGGCCTGGTGGATCTTGACTCCAGCCTGAAAGCAGAAAAACCGGTGATTGCCGTGGACCTGCGGCGCGACGCGGCTTCCGACCTGGGTCTCTCGGTGGGCCCCGTCGCGGCCAGCCTGCGCACCCTGATTGCCGGACAGACGGTGGGCAACTGGCGCGCGCCCAACGACGAGACCTACGACGTGAACGTGCGCCTGGCGCCTGAGGCGCGCGCCACACCAGCGCAGATCGAACGCCTGCCCTTTACATTGGCAGCGGCCGATGGCGGCACGCGCACGGTGCGGCTCGGCCAGGTGGCGCAGGTGCGCGAATCCACCGGGCCCAACCAGATCAACCGGCGCGACATGACGCGCGAAGTGGCCATCAACGCCAACGTCTACCACCGGTCTACCGGCGAAGTGTCGGCCGACATCCGCAAGGTGCTTGACCAGACTTCGTTTCCGCCGGGCTACCGCTACCAGTTTGGCGGCTCCACCAAGAACATGGCCGAGGCCTTTGGCTACGCCATTTCAGCGCTGTTGCTGGCCATCGTGTTCATCTACATGATTCTGGCGAGTCAGTTCAAGAGCTTTCTGCAGCCCCTGGCGCTGATGACGGCGCTGCCGTTGACCTTGATTGGCGTGGTGCTGGCCTTGCTGATCTTTGGCTCGGCGCTTTCCATGTTCTCCATCATTGGCGTGGTGATGCTGATGGGACTGGTCACCAAAAACGCCATCTTGCTGGTGGACTTTGCCATCCGCTCGCGCGAGGAACATGTGGGCGACGACGGCACGGTGCAGGCCGGCCTGCCGCGCTCCGAGGCGCTGCTGCTGGCGGCGCGCGTACGGCTGCGCCCCATTCTGATGACGACGCTGGCCATGATCTTCGGCATGCTGCCCCTGGCCTTTGCCATGAGCGAAGGCTCGGAGCAGCGCGCTCCCATGGGCCAGGCCGTGATTGGTGGCGTCATTACCTCGTCGCTGCTGACTTTGGTGGTGGTGCCCGTCGTGTACTGCTATATGGACGACTTGGCCAGCTGGCTGCGGCGCAAATGGCGCGGGGCCAGCGCCTAAAATCAAGGGTTTGCCCTGAATGTCCTTTTTTGCTCTTCCTTTCGGAGACACACCATGAACTTTCCCCTGAACTCGTCTGCCGACAAGTCCGACGCGCTGGAGCAGGCGCGCTACAACATGATCGAGCAGCAGATCCGCACCTGGAACGTCTACGACGGCCAGACCCTCGACGTCCTGGGCCGCGTGCGGCGCGAAGAGTTCGTGCCGCTGGCCTATCGCAGCCTTGCCTTCATGGATTTTGAGATTCCGCTGCGCGGCAACGCCGAAGAGGCTGTGCGCAAGGGCGAATGCATGCTGGCACCCAAGGTGGAGGCGCGCTTGCTGCAGGACTTGCTGCTTGGGCCCAACGACCGCGTGCTCGAAATCGGCGCCGGATCAGGCTACATGGCGGCCTTGCTGGCGCAATTGGCCGACCAGGTGGTGAGCCTGGAGATCGAACCCGAACTGGCCGCCATGGCGCAGGACAACCTGCAGCGCGCTGGCGTGCGCAATGCTGCGGTGCGCGTGGGCGATGGGTCGGAGCCGATTCCCGATGGCCCGTTTGACGTCATTTTGCTCAGCGGCTCCGTCGCTTGCGTGCCGCAGGAACTGCTCGCGCTGCTGCGCGACGGCGGGCGCTTGGCCGCCATCGTCGGTGAAGACCCCATGATGCGCATGACACTGGTGCGCCGACATGGTGAACGCTTTGAAACCACCCTGCCCTGGGACACCGTGGCGCCGCGCCTGCGCAACTTCCCCGAACCGTCGGGTTTTCGCTTTTAAGCGCCGCGATGGTCGAACAGGTTCGTCCCAGCGCCTTGGCTGCGTGGATTGCGGCCGGGCCCGCAGGCGCCGTCCCGCTGGTGCTCGACGTGCGCGAGCCCTGGGAGGTGGCGCTGGCCAGCATCCAGCCCGCCGGCTTTGAGCTGCGTGCCATTCCGATGTCCAGCGTGCCGGCGCAACTGGCGGCACTGGACCCGCAGCGGCCTGTGGCTTGCTTGTGCCACCACGGCGCGCGCAGCCAGAACGTGGCACTGTTTCTGGAACGAAGCGGCTTTGAGCGCGTGGCCAATATTGCGGGCGGCATCAATGCCTGGTCTGGCGAATGCGACCCAGCAGTACCGCGCTACTGAAGCGCCTTTTTTCGATTTTCTTTTTCGAACTGCTTTTCTCGAAAGAACCCCATGCATCCGATCCGGCTTGTCTCCCTGTCACTGGCTCTGGCAGCCGCGTTCGGGGCGCCCGCTCGTGCCCAAAGCCTGCTGGAACTGGTGCAGTCGGCCAGCGAGATCGATTCGAGCTGGCAATCGGCTCGGGCGCAGCTCGACGCCGCCGAAGGCCGTGCCGGCCAGGCGCGCGCCGGCCTGCTGCCCAGTGCCGGATTGTCGGCGGGTTGGTCCGTGGCCGATACCCAGGTGTCGCGCCCGCCGGTGGGAGCCCATCCGGTGACGCAGAGTCTGGCCATCAGCGCTTCGCAGCCCTTGTTTCGTCCTGCCAATGCCATTGCCTACCAGCAGGGCAAGCGCGGCATCGATCTGGCGCGGGTACAGCTCGATGGCGCCACGCAGGATTTGCTGGTGCGCGTGAGTCAGGCCTATTTCGACGTGCTGGCGGCGCAGGACACGCTTGCCTCCGTGCGGGCGCAGAAATCGGCCGTGGACGAACAACTGGCCTTTGCCAAGCGCAATTTTGAAGTTGGCACTTCCACCATCACCGATTCGCGCGAGGCGCAAGCGCGTTTTGACCTGGTGCGCGCCCAGGAGATCGCGGCCGAGAATGATCTGCGCGTCAAGCTTCTGGCGCTGGAACAAGTGAGCGGACGCTCCAACGCCGATCCGGTGCCCCTCGCCCAGCCCGCGCGCCTGCCCGAGCCCACGCCCGAAAGCGTGATGGTCTGGGTGCAGACCGCGCAGACCGAGCAGCCCCAGGTGCGCGCCGCCGCCATCGCGCTTGACGTGGCCCGCCTGGAAACCAAAAAGGCCGAAACCGGCCATCTGCCCACCGTGGACCTGCAAGCCGGATACAGCGTCGCGCATTATCCGCGTGGCACCATCACGGCGCCCAGCTTGAACTCGCGCACCACCAATGCCAGCGTGGGTGTGGCCCTCAACGTGCCGCTCTTTGCCGGCTTCGCCGTCCAGAACCGCGTGCGCGAAACTCTGGCGCTCGAAGAAAAGGCGCGCGCCGATCTGGAAACCACGCGCCGCGCCATTGCACAGACCACGCGCGCCGCGTACTTCGGCCTCGAATCGGGCCGCGGACAGGTAGGTGCACTGGAAGCCGCCGAACGCTCCAGCAAGAGCGCGCTGGAAGCCAACCAGCTTGGCTACCAGGTGGGGGTGCGCATCAACATCGACGTGCTCAATGCCCAAAGCCAGCTCTTCCAGACGCAGCGCGACCTGGCCCAGGCGCGCTACAACGTGCTGCTGGGCACGCTCAAGCTGCGTCAGGCGGCGGGTACGCTTGGTATGGACGACGTGCGCAAAGTAGATGATTTATTGGTAAAAAAAGCCCCTTAGCGCAATACCATCAAGCGCTTGTAGCTATAAAAATGATAGTGGTAAGGGTATAAATCAGCGGTTCAGGGCATAGGAACCATATTCCTTCAAGCGACTTTGGAGTCCTCTTGTCTGATGCATTGAACGGGGTCTCGCGCGCGCCAAAGCCGCTCGTCATCGTCAGTACCACCGGGACCGGGGGCGACATACAGCCCTTCATCCGTGTGGCCCAGGGCCTGTGCGAGCGGGGGCACCGCGTCCTGCTCCTGGTGCCAAAGTTTCATGAAGAGGCTGCCGAGGCATCCGGTGTGCCTTACGAAACCATGGGCACGCGGGAAGAATTTCAGGCATTGCTCAACAACCCCGACCTCTGGGACGAACGCAAGGGATGGGGGGTCATCTGGAGCGGCGTGATTCCCCATCTCGAAGGTCTGCGCAAGCTCATTCAACGCTTGTCCACCCATGGGCCCTGCGTGGTGCTGAGTCATCCCATTCTGGTTCCCGTGGCGGCGTTGGCAAGGTCGGTGCGACCCGATCTGCACATCGTGGCCGCCTACCTGGCGCCCTCCAATTTGTGCAGCAGCCACGACCTGTTGGCCATCGGCTCATTGGGCATTGCACCGTGGGTTCCGCTGTCCTGGCGGCAGTCCCTCTGGCGCCTGATCCACAAGATATGGATCGACCCAACCTGTCTGCCAAGCTTGAACACCGCGCGAAGCCAGCACGGCTTGCCCCGAGTGCCGCACTTCTTCGAGCACATGTTGAAGGCGCCCAACGCGTCTGTGGGCTTGTTTCCAGACTGGTTTGCTGCAGTGCAGCCGGACTGGCCGCAGCCGTTCTTCGCTGGCAATTTCTTGCCTGCCCCGATGCAGCCCGCTGCGACAACAGCGCTGCCACCGGACCTGGAGCAGTTTCTGTCGGACGGGGATCGGCCCATCGTTTTCACCCCGGGGACGGGGCACCAGCATGCTGCGCGCTATTTCGCCACCGCTGCGCAGGCATTGAAACGGTTGGGACGGCGCGGCCTGTTCGTTACCCCGCATAGCGCCCAACTGCCCCATCCCTTGCCCGCCAACATCCTGTGGCAAGCCCATGTGCCGTTCACGCTGCTGCTGCCACGCGTTGCGGCTGTCGTGCACCACGGCGGCATAGGAACCACGGCCGAGGCTTTTCGTGCTGGGGTGCCCCAATTGGTCGTGCCGTTTGCCTACGACCAATTCGACAACGGCCTGCGCGCCAAGCGCTTGGGTGTCGCAGACGTACTGGTCGCCAAACGCTTGTCCGTCCGGCGCATGCAGCGGAAATTGGCGCACTTGGTTGCCTCGCCGGAGGTAAGCCGTGCCTGCCTCGCTGTAGCCGAAATGATGCAGCAAGGCCCAGAAATGCCTTGGCTGCTCGATCGCATTGAGGCAGCACTGGGTATGGCCACGGAAAACGAGGAAGCCGGGTCGGACGGGCCGCCTTAGGCGTTTTGCTGGGCGTGTCTGGAGTCGCCCCTTGATTGGTGATCAAGCCGTGGTCGCGTCGTGCGGATGTGCATGCAGCATGGTGTCGAGCGCCAGCGCCGAGTGCGCATAGGCTGCGCCCGCGCGCATCTCGGCCGACACCCAGATGGCTTCCATGATCTCGGCTTGCGTGGCACCCGCTTTGAGCGCCGCCTGCGTGTGCCCGCGAATGCAGTACGGGCACTGCGTCACATGCGCCACCGCCACCGCAATCAGTTGCTTGGTCTTGCTCGGCAATGCGCCTTCGGCAAATACGGCAGCGCTAAAAGCCTTGAAGGCGTTGAGAGGCTCAGGCGCCAGTTCGCGGCGCTTGCGCGCAATGTCAGCGCTGGCGTGGGGATAGAGGGATTCGTCCATAGGAAGCTCCTTTCAAAACCGAAATCGATCAGGCCGCGCGGGCCTTGGGGGGCTGGTAGCTGCCGGCCTCGGAGCGAAACGGGATCGCCAGGCGGTTCCAGCCGTTGATGGCGACGATGGCGAGCGTCAGGTCCACCAGCGCCTTTTCGTTGAACTGGCGGCGTACCTCGTCGTACAACGCATCGGCAACACCATGCGCGCCGAGTTGCGTCACGGCCTCGGCCCAGGCCAGGGCGGCGCGCTCGCGTTCGGAATAGAAGCTGGTTTCCCGCCAGGCGGGTAGCAGGTACAGGCGCTGCTCGGTCTCGCCGGCGGCGCGTGCGTCCTTGGTGTGCATGTCCAGGCAGTAGGCGCAGCCGTTGATTTGCGACACGCGTGTCTTCACCAATTCCAGCAGGCTGTGCTCCAGGCCAGACTGGCGCACGTAGTTCTCCAGTCCCAGCATGGCCTGGAAGGCGGCCGGAGCGGCTTGTTTGTAGTCAAGGCGTGGTTGCATGAAAGGCTCCTTCAAAAGTGTGCGGTTCGGTTGCGGGGCGCCCTTCATGGCGCTGCCGCTCTATCGGGTGCCAGCAGCAAGGCGCGCACCACCACCGCGTTGTTGTGGGCTTCGTCGTGTGCGCCATAGACCAGGGTCACCGTGCCGCTGCGCGCCCGTGCACGCAAGGCGTCCAGCGCCTCGGCCTGGGTTTGCAGCTCGGTTGCATAGCGCTTTTGAAACTCGGCCCAGCGCGCCGGATCGTGGCCAAACCATTGGCGCAGTGCCGTGCTGGGCGCAAGCTCCTTGGCCCATTGGTCCAGCGCCAGAGCTTCCTTCTTGACGCCGCGCGGCCACAAGCGGTCGATGAGGATACGCGTGCCGTCTTCCGGCGCAGGCGGTTGGTAGGCGCGCTTGATCAGCACATGGCTGGCAGGCACCGGGTGGGTCATGGCGTCGCTTTTGCCTTGCCACCTTGGCTGGCCATGGCCCGTTCCATCTCGACTTCGGCGTGCAGCCCGGCCAGATCGCGATGCACCACGGCCACGGCCAGTGCCTTGCCGGCGCGCCGGTAGGTGATGCGGCAGTCTTGCTGCTCCAGGTCGCCATCGATCAGCGCCTCGTCCCAACCCTCGGCGTGGCCGACATAGGCCAGGGCAAAGTCGTACTGCTCGGTCCAGAAAAAGGGCACCGCGTCAAAGCGTTCGCGCTGGCCCAGCAGGTTGCGCGCGGCCGTCTGGCCCTGGCGCCCCGCCACCACCCAGTGCTCGACACGAATGCGCTCGCCCGTCGCCGGGTCGGGCCAGCGCGCAATGTCGCCGGCCGCGTAAATGCCCGGTACGCTGGTTTGCAGGTAGTCATCGACCGCCACGCCGCGGTCCATGGCCAGACCGGCCTGCTCGGCCAGCGCCAGCGCCGGGCGCACGCCAACGCCCACCACCACCAGGTCGGCCGCGAGCGTTTCGCCACTGCGCAGGTGCACCGCCTGCGCGTCGATACCGACCGGGTCGGTGCCCAGGTGAAACACCACGCCGTGGCGTTCGTGCAAAGTTTTGAGGTAGGCACCCACCTGCGGCCCCAGCACCTTCTCCATCAACACGCTCTCGCGCCCCACCACGTGGACGTCGATATTGCGAGCGCGCAGCGATGCCGCGACTTCCAGGCCAATGAAGCTCGCACCAATGATGACGGCGCATTGGGCGCCCTCAGCGGCCGTGGCCAGTGCCTCGCCATCGGCCTGCGTGCGCAGCACGTGCACATGCGGCAAATGGGCGCCAGGAAGGTCCAGCCGCACCGGCTCGGCGCCAGTGGCCAGCAGCAGCGCGCCATAGGCCAGGCGACTGCCATCGGAGAGTTGCAACTGGCGCTGGGCGGGGTCGATGCCCACCACCTGGGTCGCCAGGCGCACACCAATGTTTTGTTCCTGGTAGAACTCTGCCGGCCGCAGCGACAGCCACTCGGCAGGGGCGGTTCCGGCCAGAAAGTTCTTCGACAAATTGGGGCGGTCGCAAGGCAGGTGCGTATCGCTGCTGAGCAGTGTCACCGGCCCGGCGTAGCCTTCACGCCGCAGGGTCTCCGCAGCGGCCTGGCCGGCGGTACCGCCGCCCACGATGACGATGGATTCAGGCATGCCCGCGTTGGCCGAGCTGGACTTGGGGCCGGCCATGCGCTTGCCGGTGACGTAGGCCTTGCCGCCCCGTGGTTCTACCTGCCAGCACCCCACGCCGCCCAACGCCGGCGCGCGCAGCGCCTCGCCGGTGCGCTGGCTGAAAGCCGCATGGTGCCAGGGGCACCGCACGGTGTCGCCCACCACCAGACCCTCGGCCAGCGGGCCACCGTAGTGGGTGCAGGTGGCGCCCACGGCAAACAGTTCATCGCCGTGGCGCGACAGCAGCAGCGCCTCGCCGTGGGCATGGCCGAGCAGCATGCCGCCCTCGGGAATGCGGTCGAGCGCTATGCCCGCCGCGAAATCGTCGCCCTGCAAGGGGGTTGGGGAATCGCTCATGCTTCTCTCCTCCATCAGAAGCGGCGCCTGCTCTGCGCTCTGTGCCCCCTATGCAAAGGACGGGAAAGGAAGCAGGCGCCTGATGCTTCCGTGCAGAGCTGGCGACAGCCTACGCCAACGCGCACATCGCGCCCGTCAGTAGGGGCTTTGGGTCCGTGGACAAGGGCGGAAAAAAGCCATGCCACCCACGCCGTATGGGCAGTCAGGCGGATGGGTTGGCGCGGTGCGCTTGCACCAGCGCCAGAAATTCCGGCGCGGGCAGGGGTCGGCTGAACAAAAAGCCCTGCATCAGGTCACAGCCTGCGCTGCGCAGAAAGTCGCGTTGCTGGGTGGTCTCGACGCCCTCGCCCACCGTCTGCAGGCGCAGGTTGCGCGCCAGCCCAACGATGCTGTGCACGATGGACGCACTCTCGGCACCCAGTGTGATGTCTTTCACAAACGAACGGTCAATCTTCAACTGGTCAATCGGGAAGCGCTGCAAGTAGGCCAGCGACGAATAGCCGGTGCCAAAGTCATCGACCGAAATGCCCAGCCCAAGCGCCTTGAGTTCGGACAGGATGCGCACCGCCTGTTCAGCGTCGTCCATCACCGCTCCCTCGGTGATTTCAAGCTTCAGCAGGCGCCCCGGCAAACCGCTCTCGGCCAGAGCATCGCGTACGGCTTGGACCAGCTTGTCATCACGAAACTGGCGCGTCGAGAGGTTTACCGCAATGCGCAATTCCAGCCCTTGGTCACGCCACTGGCGCGCCTGGTGGCAAGCAGAGCGCAGCACCCATTGGCCAATCGGCACGATCAGGCCCGTCTCCTCTGCCAACGGAATGAATTCCAATGGGGGCACCAGCGTACCGTCGCTGGTGCGCCAGCGTATCAGGGCTTCCACATCGGTGACTTCATTGGTGCTGAGGTTCAGCAAAGGCTGGTAATGCAGCAGCAACTCCTCACGCTCCACGGCATGGCGCAAGCGCGCTTCCATTTCGAGCTTCTTCAGGGCCTGCGCGTTCATGTCGGCGGTATAGAACCTGAAAGTATTGCCGCCAGCCTCCTTGGCGCGGTACATCGCTGCGTCGGCATTGCGCAGCAAGGTGTCATAGTCGTCCCCGTCTTGCGGATACAGGCTCACCCCCATGCTGGCCGAGAGGCTGATTTCCTGGCCCTGCAGCGGGATGGGCAGGAAAATCTCATGCAGTATCTTGTCGGCCGCCAGGGGGACATCCTGTGGACCAGCCAGGTCCGACAGCACCAGCACAAAATCATCACCGCCGATGCGCGCCAGCGTATCGCGTTCCCGCATGGTGGCGCGCAGCCGCAAGGCCACGGCCTTCAGGAACGCGTCGCCAAAGGTGTGCCCCAGGCTGTCGTTGATGCGTTTAAAGTGGTCCAGATCGAAGAACAGCAGCGCCACCGCGCGATGCTGCCTTTCGGCAAATGCAATCGCAAGCTCGGTGCGCTCTTTGAGCAAGTTGCGGCTGGCCAAGCCCGTCAGGGCGTCCTGATTGTTCTGCCGCTCCAGTTGCTCTTCGTACTGCTTGCGCGTGGTGATGTCATTGAAGATGCCAACAAAGTGCGTCGTCTCGCCGGCGCCATTGCGCACCGGCGCAATCGCCAGATCGTTCCAGAACAGGGCGCCGTCCCTGCGATAGCTCTTGAGAACGGCATTGCCCTCACGGCGCTCGCGCACGGCAGCCTCGATCTCGAGAGCGCCAAGCTGGTCGGTATCGGTGCCCATCAGGAACAAGGCGTTGCGTCCATGCACCTCGACCGCGCTGTAGCCGGTGATGCGCTCGAACGCCGGGTTGACATAGATGATGGGAACGTCGGTGGAGCCCAGCTCGGCAATCATGATGCCGTTGGCCGAGGCCTCTACCGCGCGGCTGTTGAGGCGGCTGGCTTGCTCGCTGGCACGCAACTGCGCCAGCGCCTCCTGGCGCTCTGCCTCCTTCTCGAAATTCAACAAGGCAAAGGCGAGGTCGGTGGCCATTTCCGTCACCAGATCAAGCAACTCACGGTCAAAGAAATTCTTCTCCGTGGCAAACAGGGACACGCTGCCCACCAGTCGATCCGCCACGCGCAAGGGAAAACAGGCAGCCGACTGGTACCCGAGTTGTTCCAGGTCTTCGGCAATTTCAGTCATCGCCGGATCCACCTGCACGTCGTTGCTCAGATATGGCTGCCCCTGCGCCAAGGCCAACTCGACCGGAGTGCGTGGCGGTCCCAGCAGGCTCATGGGCGCCAGCCGCGCAAACCACGCCGGCTCGGCCCCGCTGCACGCTGCCGGGATCACTTCTTTCGACACCGGATCGAGCAGCCCGATCCAGGCCAGGGCCAGGCCACCACGCTGCACCGCGATGCGACACACCTCGCGAAACAAATCCTCTTTGTTCAGCGAATGAACAATGGCCTGGTTGGTCTCGCTCAGGGCGGCATAAAGCCGGTTCAGGCGCAGCACCTGTTCCTGGGTCTGCTGCAACTGGGCGACGTGCTGCTCCAGTTGGGTGCTGCGCTTTTCCAGTTTGCTTACCAGCACCTCGTTGTAGACCCTGTAGCTGGCCTGCTCACTGATCACAGGGGCATGCACCTGGGCTGTGCCCCGCGACGCGGCATGCAGCACCTCGTCCACCCGGCGCATGAACACATCGGGCTCGGCCGGTTTGACGAGGAAGGCGTCAGCCCCCATGTCCAGCGCCAGTTGCTCGTCTTTGGCCTGGGTGTAGGTGGCGGTGTACACCATGAAGGGGATGCGGCGCAGCGCCTCGTCGGCCTTCCATTGGCGCAGCAAGGTGTAGCCATCCATTACTGGCATCAACAGATCGCTGACGATCAGATCGGGCGCTTGCATGCGTGCGATGGACAAGGCCTGTTCGCCGTGCTCCGCTTCCTGCACCTCAAAACCGTGCCCCTGCATCAAGGCCCGCAGCAGATAGCGGTTGTCTTCGCGGTCATCCACAATCAAGACGCGCTTCATAGGGCCTCCAGGACGAAACGTTCCACCTCCACGGCAAACGTGCCAGGATCGATCGGTTTTTCGATGTAGCCATTGCAGCCCGCGGCCAGGCAGCGCTCCCGGTCCCCCGGCATGGCGTAGGAGGTGACGGCAACGATCGGAATTGCCGCCAGCGCCGGGTCCAGCCGCAGCGCGCGCGCCACCGCGTAGCCGTCCATCCCCGGCAACTGGATGTCCAGCAGGATCAGCGCCGGATCGACCTGGCCCGCCAGCGCGATACCGCTTGGCCCGTCTTCGGCATGCACCATCTCCCAGCCCCTTGCCTGCATCAGGAAAGCGGCCAGGTAGCGGTTCTGCTCGTTGTCTTCGATCAACAGAATGCGTTTGTTCATGCTTGCTCGCTGGTAACAGGGGCCTGCAACGGCAGGGTCACCGTGAAAACACTGCCCTGGCCCCACTGGCTCTGGGCCTCAATGGTGCCGCCCATCAACTCCGCCAGACGCCGACAAATGGCCAGCCCCAGGCCGGTGCCTTCGTGCTTGCGCGACAGCGCCGAGTCAATTTGCCGGAACGGCACGAACAACAAGGCCATGTCCTCAGGTTTGATGCCGATGCCCGAATCCGCCACGCTCAGGCGCACAGCCGGCGCAGGGGCGTGTTGCGCGTCAAGCTGAAAGCCATCCACAGTCTGCGCTTGCAGCGTGACAGTTCCTGTGTCGGAGAATTTGATGGCATTGCTGAGCAGATTGAGCAGCACTTGCTCCACCCGGCGCGCATCGCTCACCATCGCGCCCACGCCCGGGGCCACCTTCACCATCAGCGACAACCCCTTCTTATCGGCCAGTGGCCCGGCAATCGCAGCCACTTTCGCGATGGAGTGCGCCAAATCGAAAGTTTCGTACGCCACCGGCAGCTCGCCGGCCTCGATCTTGGAAATATCCAACACGTCGTTGATCAGGGCCAACAAATGGCGCGCGCTGTCACGCACCATGCCCAGCTGCTTGCCCTGCTCGGCGTTCAGCGGCCCGGCCAACCCCTGCAACAGGATGCCGGTGAAGCCGATGATGGAGTTCAGCGGTGTGCGCAGCTCATGGCTCATGGTGGCCAGAAAGGCGGATTTGATCTGATCCGCTGCCTCGGCAGCCGCCATGGCGACACGCAAGGCGGCCTGCGTTTCTTTCATCGGTGTGATGTCCACGATCGCTCCCACCAGGCCGGCAGGCGAACCGTCCGGGGCACGAAAGCCGCTTACCGAATACAGCGTCTGGTGCATCCTGCCATCGGTAAACGGCATGGACGCCTCGCGGCTCAGCACGCTGCCCGAGGCCAGCACGCCCACATCCTCTCGCTGGTAGTTCTCGCGGTCTGCCAGCGGCAGGTAGGGCAGTTCAAGCACCGTCTTGCCAACGAAATCGGCCCGGGTCACGCCAAAAACCCGCTCGTAAGCATGGTTACACCCGCGAAAGCGCAGGTCTGGCCCCTTGTAGAAAATCGGGTTGGCAATGTGGTCGATGATGGCTTGCAGGAATGCGCTGAGTTCGGCCATCTCTGCCGTGCGATCCATCACGCGCTGTTCCAGCTCCAGCGCATGTGCCTGCGCCTGCTGGTACAGGTGCGCGTTCTCCATCGCCAGTGCCACCGGGCCACAGAGGTCCTCCACCAACTTCAGAACGTGCGGCGGCGGCGGCGCGTCCTTGCGCGAGAACAGGCACAGCACGCCAAGGGTGCGGTCCTGTACGACGAGCGGGAAATAAGCGTTCCAACGTACGGTGGCGTCGTGCACGTTGCCGCAAGCCTGTACCGTGCCGGGAGCACCCGCAGCCAGCAGCGCATGGCGCTGCCCCTTGGCCACGCTCTCGAGCATGGCCGGGCAGCCAGCATCGCACAGCGGCCCTTCGTCGGCCGCACGATCCGTTGCGGCCGGCGCACCAATGCGGGCGCCAACCCGAAACAATCCGCACTGCGACTGCGCATCACGAATGCACAGCACGCCGCCATCAAAACCGGTCAAAGCCAGCGCGCCCTTGACGGCTTCTTCCAGCACGGCACTGAGTTCCCGGCGCGACCCCGTGGCGCGCAGCGTGCGGTTAATCAACAAAATCTCTTCATTGCGCTGACGGATTTCCCGCGTCTTGGCCGTCACCTGGCGTTTGAGCAACCCCACCCACGCCACACCTGCCACCAGCAAGGCCAGCGCGCCCGCCAGTACCGGCACCAGCCAGGACGGCGTAGTCGCACGCACGTCGTCCACCGTCCAGCGCCGCAGCGAGCGGTAATAGACCGAATCGGGATGTTTCTTGAATTCAATCAGGTGGCGGTCAATCGCAGCCAGCATCGCGTCGTGGCCCTGTTTTGGCGCCGCAAAGAACAATTTCGAAGGGCTGAAGATGATGGCCGTGTCTTCCAGCCCATACTGGCCTGCGTTGCGCACACCAAAAAAACGGTTGGTGATGACCGCATCCGCCTGAGCGCGTGCTACCGCCGCAAAGGCGGCATCGTAGTCCGGGTAGGGCAAGAGTGTGACGGGCAAGTTGAAGGAATCCGCTATCTGCGCAAACAGCGTTTGCTGCACCGAGCCCTCCACCACGGCCACGCGTTTGCCGTGGAGGTCCAGCAGGGATCGCACACCACCGCCACGCCGTGCATACACCTGGTTCCAACTGGCCAGTACGGTCTCCCGATGAAAGGCATACCGCTGCTCCCGCTCAGGCGTCAGCGCCACATCGGGCATCAGGTCAAGCTCGCCCTTTTCCAGCCGGGCCAGGCCTTCGGCCCAGGTGCCCGCGACGTACTCGATCTGCCAGCCCTCCTTTTGGGCAATGGCTTCGATCAGATCGATAAAAATACCTTCGGGTTTGCCATTGCTCGCCAGTGCCACCTTGGGACTGTTCTCGTAGACACCGACGCGCACCTTCTGCTGTGCCCAGCCCGGCGCAGACAGCAGCAGCATCCACAGGGCCAGCCACAGCGCGAGCGTTCGCCTTGCCAACGGCCTGCAGTCACGAGCGCATGGCGCCGAGTCCCCCTTCTGCATTGCTTGCCTCCATGCATGGGCGCGCTTGGTGGCGCGTTCAATTAGGTCTGCATCGCATCGGCGCGCACCGGCACGACGAGTCGACCTATTGTGTCGCCAAATACAGTCGCCAGACGTATCGGCTACCCTGCCTGCATTCCGCGCGGGCAGGCACTCCTCCTGCCAGCCATTGAAGCCTTTGGCGACTACGCGCCCAATTTTTCCAGGGCTTGGTGAAGATCGGCGATCAGGTCGTCCGGATGCTCAATCCCCACACTCAGTCGGATCATGCCCTCCCCCACGCCCGCCGCCGCGCGCGCCTCGGGAGAGACAAAGCTGTGCGTGGTGCTGGCCGGGTGGCAGGCCAGGCTGTCCACGTCGCCGAGCGATACGGCCTGAGCGAAAAGCTTGAGCGCGTTGAGGACGCTGGCAGCGGCGGAGCGCTCGCCCTGGGCCAGTTCGAAGGTCACCATGCCGCCAAAGCCGCCTTCCATCTGGCGCTGCGCCAGGGCGTGCTGCGGGTGGCTGGGCAAACCCGGGTAGTGCACGGTGCGCACGGCGGGGTGTCCAGTGAGGAACCGCGCCACCGCCTGCGCGCCTTCGCAATGCGCCGCCATGCGCAGCGGCAGCGTCTTGATGCCGCGCAGGAACAAAAAGGCCTCCTGCGCCGCCAGGCTGGCGCCGATATGGCCCAGGCCCGTCTTGCGGATCTGCGCAATGTGCGCCGCCTTGCCCGCCACCAGCCCGCCTGTGGCATCGCCGTGGCCGCCCAGGTATTTGGTCATGGAATGCACCACCAGGTCGATGCCATGCGCCAGCGGGCGCGTCAGGCACGGCGTGCAGAACGTGTTGTCGGCCACGGTGAGGGCGCCGTGGGCACGGGCCGTGGCGGCAACGGCTGCGAGGTCGTGCATTTGCAGACTGGGGTTGGTCAGCGGCTCCACCCACACCATGCGCGTGGCGGGGCTGAGGGCTGTGGCCAGGCCGGTGGCCGTGGCATCGGTCACGCGCAGGCCCCAACGCTCGCCCAGCGAGCGCAGCAAGCCTTCGGTGCCGCCATACAGCGGGCCCAGAAACACGAGCTCGTCTTCGGGTTGCAACAGCGCCAGCACCGTGGCCGCTGTGGCGGCTGTGCCACTGGCAAAGGCCACCGCCGCCTCGGCGCCTTCCAGGTCGGCCATCTTGGCCTCCAGCGCAGCCACGGTGGGATTGCCATAGCGGCCGTAGCGGTAGCCCTCGGCCTCACCGGCAAAAATGGCCGCGCCGCGTTCCAGGCTGCCATAGGCAAAGGCCGTGCTTTGGGTGATCGGCATGGCGATGGCGCCGCTGGCGGGATCGGGGTGTTGGCCGGCGTGGACGGCGCGGGTGCGAAGGTGGGTCATGCAAGCTCTTTCAGGCGCAAAGGGCGCCATTCTTTAACAATTTGATAGCACTCTCTATAGATCAGGTATGTGCTAGGGAGCCTCTGCACGAATCGTCGCGCCGTGTGCATCTGCGGCCTCGGGCGATCTGCAGCGTTGCAAATCCTCGCGATAGCTACGGCTATCGCTGCGGTTTGCGCCTTGCA
>Ga0207971_100071_pt1 | contig 93540 bp, 69 predicted proteins | sample LakWasMet56_HOW8_2_FD_183890 | JGI IMG/M metagenome (GOLD analysis project Ga0207971, IMG submission 183890) | Freshwater sediment methanotrophic microbial communities from Lake Washington under simulated oxygen tension - Sediment Metagenome... | ecosystem: Environmental > Aquatic > Freshwater >... | reverse complement strand
AAAAAAGAAAAATAAAAAAATCTTTTAAAAAAGTTTGCAGATTAAAAAAGTTTAGTACTTTTGCAGCCCGCTTTTAAAACAAGCACTGTTCATTGAAGCACTCAAAAAGAAAAAATAAAAATTTTTCGAAAAAAGTTTGCAGATATAAAAAGTATGATTACTTTTGTCGCCCCAAACGAAACGGGACGTTCTTTATAAAACGAAATTTATAGTCTTGAGCAATCAAGAATAGTATATAAATAAGTTCTTTGAAAATATTGATGAAGCCAAAGAAATAGTAAGTATCCCTCTTATTATTATGTTCTAATGATAAGTTGAGAAACAAATCCAAAATTATTAAATTTTTCTTTTTTTGAAGAAGAGTCTTATCAAACAAACTTACAATGGAGAGTTTGATCCTGGCTCAGGATGAACGCTAGCGGCAGGCCTAATACATGCAAGTCGAACGGCAGCACGGGTAGCAATATCTGGTGGCGAGTGGCGCACGGGTGCGTAACGCGTATGCAATCTACCTTTAACTGGTGAATAGCCCGAAGAAATTCGGATTAATACACCATAATATATTAGAGTGGCATCACTTTAATATTAAAACTACGGTGGTTAAAGATGAGCATGCGTGACATTAGCTAGTTGGTGAGGTAATGGCTCACCAAGGCTACGATGTCTAGGGGATCTGAGAGGATTAACCCCCACACTGGTACTGAGACACGGACCAGACTCCTACGGGAGGCAGCAGTAAGGAATATTGGACAATGGTGGCAACACTGATCCAGCCATGCCGCGTGAAGGATGACGGCCCTATGGGTTGTAAACTTCTTTTGTACGGGAAAAAACCTCTTTACGTGTAAAGAGCTGATTGTACTGTAAGAATAAGGATCGGCTAACTCCGTGCCAGCAGCCGCGGTAATACGGAGGATCCAAGCGTTATCCGGATTCATTGGGTTTAAAGGGTGCGTAGGCGGAATGATAAGTCAGTGGTGAAAGCCTGCAGCTTAACTGCAGAACTGCCATTGATACTGTCAATCTTGAGTACATTTGATGTGGGCGGAATGTGTCATGTAGCGGTGAAATGCTTAGATATGACACAGAACACCGATTGCGAAGGCAGCTCACAAAACTGTAACTGACGCTGAGGCACGAAAGCGTGGGTATCAAACAGGATTAGATACCCTGGTAGTCCACGCTGTAAACTATGATTACTCGATGTTTGCGATACACTGTAAGCGTCTAAGCGAAAGCGATAAGTAATCCACCTGGGGAGTACGCTCGCAAGAGTGAAACTCAAAGGAATTGACGGGGGCCCGCACAAGCGGAGGAGTATGTGGTTTAATTCGATGATACGCGAGGAACCTTACCTGGGCTTGAAAGTTAGTGACCGTCTGTGAAAGCAGATTTTCCGCAAGGACACGAAACTAGGTGCTGCATGGCTGTCGTCAGCTCGTGCCGTGAGGTGTTGGGTTAAGTCCCGCAACGAGCGCAACCCCTATCATTAGTTGCCAGCACGTAATGGTGGGAACTCTAGTGAAACTGCCCGCGCAAGCGGTGAGGAAGGTGGGGATGACGTCAAGTCAGCACGGCCCTTACGTCCAGGGCTACACACGTACTACAATGGTCGGTACAAAGGGCTGCTACACAGCGATGTGATGCTAATCTCTAAAACCGATCTCAGTTCGGATTGAAGTCTGCAACTCGACTTCATGAAGCTGGATTCGCTAGTAATCGAAAATCAGCAATGTTTCGGTGAATACGTTCCCGGGCCTTGTACACACCGCCCGTCAAACAATGGAAGTTGGGAGTATCTAAAGTCGATAACCGCAAGGAGTCGCCTAGGGTAAAACCAGTAACTGGTGTTAAGTCGTAACAAGGTAGCCGTACCGGAAGGTGCGGCTGGAACACCTCCTTTCTAGAGAGATTTCGTTTCAACTATTTAGTTAGTTTTACGATACTCACTATTTCTTTCTTCATTAATTATTTTAAACTTACCCAAAACGAGCTCAGTGGTTCTCCACAGAGCGAAAGGATTAAAGGCAAAAGCCAATCGTCAAAGGCCAAAAGATTTTACTTTTGACTTTAACTTTTAAACTTTTAACCTTGAAAAATAGTCCCGTAGCTCAGTTGGTTAGAGCACTACACTGATAATGTAGGGGTCAGCAGTTCAAATCTGCTCGGGACTACAAAATCGATTTGGGGAATTAGCTCAGCTGGCTAGAGCACCTGCCTTGCACGCAGGGGGTCATCGGTTCGAATCCGTTATTCTCCACAAAACTCTATTTTTTAGGGAAAAGTTCTTTGACATATTGAAAGAAAATACAAGTAGATAATTTTTTTATCTAATTTATTAAATATTAAAAAATACAAGAATTACTTAATAAGAAAGTAATTAAGGGCGTATGGCGAATGCCTAGGCTCTCAAAGGCGATGAAGGACGTGATAAGCTGCGATAAGCTACGGTTAGAGGCAAATACTCATTTACCCGTAGATTTCCGAATGGGGCAACCCAATAGTTTGAAGAACTATTATCCGAAAGGATGCAAACCCGGAGAACTGAAACATCTAAGTACCCGGAGGAAAAGAAAACAATTAAGTGATTCCCTAAGTAGTGGCGAGCGAAAGGGGAATAGCCCAAACCATAAATGTTACGGCATTTGTGGGGTTGTAGGACTACAATATTGACTATATTTTTAAAGTGGAATCAGATGGAAATATGAGCCATAGACGGTGAAAGCCCGGTACACGAATTAAAAGTATTACATAGTAGTATCCTGAGTACCGCGAGGTCGGAGACGCCTTGTGGGAATCCACCAGCACCATCTGGTAAGGCTAAATACTTTTGAGAGACCGATAGTGAACTAGTACTGTGAAGGAAAGGTGAAAAGAACCGCGAATAGCGGAGTGAAATAGATCCTGAAACCGTACGCCTACAAGCGGTTGGAGCGGCTACGTGCCGTGACAGCGTGCCTTTTGCATAATGAGCCTACGAGTTACTCCTCTCTAGCAAGGTTAAAGATTTAAGATCTGCAGCCGAAGCGAAAGCAAGTCTGAATAGGGCGTATAGTTAGAGGGGGTAGACGCGAAACCTTGTGATCTACCCATGACCAGGTTGAAGTTCCAGTAACATGGAATGGAGGACCGAACTGATAAGCGTTGAAAAGCTTCCGGATGAGTTGTGGGTAGGGGTGAAAGGCTAATCAAACTGGGAAATAGCTCGTACTCCCCGAAATGTTTTTAGGAACAGCCTCGAGGTTGAGTGTTATAGAGGTAGAGCTACTGATTGGACTAGGGGGCTTCACCGCCTACCAAATCCTGACAAACTCCGAATACTATAACATATACTCGGGAGTGAGCCCATGGGTGCTAAGGTCCGTGGGCGAGAGGGAAAGAACCCAGACCAACAGCTAAGGTCCCTAAATCTATGTTAAGTTGATCTAACGTGGTCCGATTGCTTTGACAGCTAGGATGTTTGCTTGGAAGCAGCAATTCATTTAAAGAGTGCGTAACAGCTCACTAGTCGAGCGATTGGGCGTGGATAATAATCGGGCATAAAACATAGTACCGAAGCTTTGGATTTGTCGTAAGACATCTGGTAGGGGAGCATTCTAGCGGCATTGAAGCTGTAACGTGAGTTATGGTGGAGCTTCTAGAAAAGCAAATGTAGGCATAAGTAACGATAAGGCAGACGGGAAATCTGCCCACCGATAGACTAAGGTTTCCTGAACAACGTTAATCGATTCAGGGTTAGTCGGGACCTAAGGCGAAGCCGAATGGCGTAGTCGATGGACAACTGGTTAATATTCCAGTACTTGCTTTACTGCGATGTGGTGACGAAGTAGTGAAAGTTCTGCGCACTGACGAACATGTGCGTTAAAAGATGTAGATATAGGTTGTGTAGGTAAATCCGCACGACTTGTCGAATCCGATAGTATCAAGAGCCTTCGGGCAATTGAATATGAACCTAATCAGACTTCCTAGAAAAACCACTAAGCTTCAGGTAACAGCAACCCGTACCGCAAACCGACACAGGTAGTCAAGGAGAGAATCCTGAGGTGCTCGAGTGATCCGCGGCTAAGGAACTAGGCAAATTAACCCTGTAACTTCGGGAGAAAGGGTGCCCTCCGCAAGGAGGGCCACAGTAAAATGGCTCTGGCGACTGTTTATCAAAAACACATGGCTATGCTAAACTGAAAGGTGATGTATATGGCCTGACACCTGCCCGGTGCTGGAAGGTTAAGAGGAGAGGTTATTCGTAAGAAGAAGCTTTGAATTGAAGCCCCAGTAAACGGCGGCCGTAACTATAACGGTCCTAAGGTAGCGAAATTCCTTGTCGGGTAAGTTCCGACCTGCACGAATGGTGTAACGATCTGAGCACTGTCTCAGCCGCGAGCTCGGTGAAATTGTAGTATCGGTGAAGATGCCGATTACCCGCAACGGGACGGAAAGACCCCGTGCACCTTCACTATAGCTTAACATTGACTTTGGATAAATCATGTGTAGGATAGGTGGGAGACTACGAAGCGGTGTCGCTAGGCATCGTGGAGTCAGCCTTGAAATACCACCCTTGATTTATTTGGAGTCTAACTCCTAACGGAGGACATTGTTTGGTGGGTAGTTTGACTGGGGTGGTCGCCTCCAAAAAAGTATCGGAGGCTTTCAAAGGTACCCTCAGTACGCTTGGTAACCGTACGTAGAGTGCAATAGCATAAGGGTGCTTGACTGTGAGACATACAAGTCGAGCAGGGCCGAAAGGCGGATATAGTGATCCGGTGGTTCCGCATGGAAGGGCCATCGCTCAAAGGATAAAAGGTACGCCGGGGATAACAGGCTGATCCCTCCCAAGAGCTCACATCGACGGGGGGGTTTGGCACCTCGATGTCGGCTCGTCACATCCTGGGGCTGGAGAAGGTCCCAAGGGTTCGGCTGTTCGCCGATTAAAGTGGCACGCGAGCTGGGTTCAGAACGTCGTGAGACAGTTCGGTCCCTATCTGTTGTGGGCGTTAGAAATTTGAGGGGAGCTGACTCTAGTACGAGAGGACCGAGTCGGACGAACCGCTAGTGTACCTGTTGTGGCGTCAGCTGCACCGCAGGGTAGCTATGTTCGGATGAGATAAGCGCTGAAAGCATCTAAGTGCGAAACTCGCCTCAAGATAAGATTTCTTTAAAGAGTCGTGGAAGACTACCACGTTGATAGGTTGCAAGTGTAAAGGCAGTAATGTCAAAGCTGAGCAATACTAATTACTCGTTAGCTTTCTTATTAATCTCGTATTTTGAAATTATCATTGTATTTTCTTTCTTTATTATGTCAATCTTATTACGATTCGCAAAAACGAATCAATAATTTTAGGTGACTATAGCGGTTAGGTCCACCTCTTCCCATTCCGAACAGAGAAGTTAAGCTAACCAGCGCAGATGGTACTACAGTTACATGTGGGAGAGTATGTCGTTGCCACTTTTAATAGCCTCAATTCTTTATGAATTGAGGCTTTTTTGTTTTAAATACTCTAGATTTTTTCAAATGTTATGCTTTAGAAGATTTATTACATTTTTGTTATTAATTTCACCCATTTATTTATTTGGAAATGGTGAAAAAGATACTCTAACTAAGTCAAAAAATTCAATTAATTATTTTACTTCTGAAAATTTTCAAAATAGGGATTCTCTTTCTACCCTAAATACCACTCTATATTCATTTCAAAATTACTATAACCGTTTTGCCATTGGAAATAATGGTTTACCAATTAATTCTATGATTTTTCATAGAATGGAATCGAATGATTTAGACTTTAATTATAGTAAAAATAGCTATTCAGTTTATTTTAATACTCCTCAAAAAAGTAAATATTACAAAGTTAGAAGTCCATATTCTGATATACTCTATGTGATCGGCTCAAAGCGCGAGCAATTATTCAAGATGGTATTTTCTTACAATATCAACAGTCGCTTAAATTTTACATTCAATTTTAGCCGTTTGAGAGCTGATGGTTTTTACAATAGACAGAATCTTATTCATAATTATTTTTCTGCTACATCAAATTATTCAACAAAGAATAACAGATATTCACTATTATTTTCTGCAATATACAATGGGGTGAATGTCGCTGAAAATGGTGGTATTGTTAATGATTCAGCATTTATCTATTCGAAATCAATTTTAGATAGAAAGTTGTTTGATGTGAACCTTGATTTGGCTCAGAATAAAATTAGGAATAAAAATTTTAGGATTACACAATTTTTCAATTTTGGAAAGTCTATTTTGATTAATGATACCGTTAAATCTGTTAATTCTATCAGTAGAATGTCTCTAACAACAGAATTTGATGATAAGCTATTGGAATTTAGAGATGAAATACCCTCTTCTGATTTTTATAATTCTGTCTATTATGATACATTGAAAACATATGACTCGACTTATCATTACAAGGTTGGTAATAAGCTGGAGTGGAAGCGTATGAAATCAAAAAAACAGTCGTCCTTTTCAGATTTTTTTGGATTAGCTCTCAACTTGAGTCATGAATATATAGGCATTAAGCAACGGGTGCTGGATACTACCTTTAATAATATCATCGCTGGAACAAGAATGTATAATATGGTTTCAAAAAATCATTTTTGGTATATTATCGAAGCAAAATATGGAATAGGGGGGTACAATAAAAGTAGCTATTTATTGTCTGGGCTGATGAAAAAAAAGTTGAATGATAGTCTTAGCTACGTTCAGTTTTATGGAGAGTTGAAAGAACAAAGTCCTGATTTTATTAATACATTATATTATTCAAATCATTTTAAGTGGAATAATAATTTTGAAAGGATTCAGTCAAAAAAGATAGGATTAAATTTCTATATGCATAAGTATAAGACTTTATTGGGAGTTGATTATTCACAAACTAAAAATGTTGTGTATTATGATAATTTTTCTGTTTCTAGGCAGTATAATTCAATAATACCGATTCTTTCTATTTTTGTAAATAATAAATTGTCTTTTTATAATTGGCATTTGGCAACAAATTTTGTTTATCAGTATGTACCTGATTCGATGGTAATTCGTTTACCAGCATTTGTTTTAAAGAATTCATTGTATTACGAGAATTATTTATTTAAAAAGGCATTGTTGATGCAAGTAGGGATTGATTGTTATTACAATTCAGAATTTTATTCAAATAGATATATGCCTGCAACTTCACAATTTTATTTGCAGGACAATAAGAAATATGGTAATTATTTGCTTTTAGATTTCTTTATAAATTTGAAGGTAAAGGATGTTAGATTGTTTTTTAAGGTAGAGCACCTTAATGATGGTTTGATGGAAGTTAATTATATTCAAACACCAAACTATCCAATTAATGGAAGAGTTTATAAATTTGGTGTTTCTTGGACTTTTTATGATTAATATGAAAGATTAATTTGTTTGCGATTGTATCCATTTATGAAAAGGAATTAATTCAGAACTATAGTGTGTCCAAGAAACCTCGTCATTAGGAGTTGAAAGTAGACTAATAAAATTATTAATTACATTTTTTTTATGATTTAATTGAAATCCATCTTTTTCGAATTCTCTAAGTGTGGTGACAATCAATTGATCTCTTTTTGTTATTTTTTCATCAGTTTTTGTTCTTTCAATATGTTTTCTTAATGCTTCTAATGCTCTTGAAGCTTCGTTTATTTTTTTTAGTTCAATAAAAAGTAAAATGTTTAATATTCTTAGTGAAATATTCCAACGAGTTTTGTCGGTTTCTATTTCCAAGGTATTCTTTAATTGATTCCAGGCTTGTTGAAATTGTTTTAGTTCAAACATTACGCATGCTTTGTAATAAGTAAATTTCGACTTTCTAAATTGTCCTGAATCAGAAAAGGGATGTTCCTGCATAAGTTCAATACAAAAAAGAGCTTTCGCGATATTCTTGTTGTAAAAATGTGCGTAAAACTCTTGCTCAATTGATACCAATGAGTGAAAGCTATTTTTTAAATAATATTCTTGGGCTTTTTGTGCATCGATTGCCGCTCCTTTGTAATCTCCCAAATAAACTTTAAATTGACTTACATTGTCCCACATAAAACCGATTCTTTCCTTTCTAAAAACGATATCGCAATTTTTTATGTATTTTATAAATGCAATTGAATGGTTGATTGCTTTTTTATATTCTTTTTTCCTTTCTAACTGGGCCAAAATCAAGAGTTGCAAAAAATAATAAATTTGATTTGATTTTGTGTTTTTAAAATCTGATTGAGTTCGTTTAATAGCACTTGATAATTGACTATCTAATTCTTTTTCAGAATATTTTTTTTGAAACTCATTGTTTAGAGCTAGTTTTGAATATTCATCAGTGGCTTTATATAGCGCGGTTTGGGCTAATTTGTAGAATTCAATTTCCGAATCTATTTTTTCGAATTCCTTTATGCCAAAACGAATTCCTGTTGTGTATTTTTTTAGCTGGAGAGCTTCTATAGTAATTTCATAAACTTCATTTTTGATTGCATTTTTTATTAACTCATCGAGTAGTTTTAAAATTGAGTTAGTTTTGTCTCTAGTAAGATTTCTGTATAAGATTCGAATTGCTAGAAGTTGTTTTTTTAGTTTAAAAATGGTTTGGTCATTTTTACTAAAAAGATCTCCATTAGAAATAAATCGATCTTGAGTAAGCGCTTCTATTATTTTAGTAAATAGATTGCTTTTGAGCATATCAATTCTCTTGACTTCTAGCCGTTTGGATAATTCTGCATCACTGACATTTTTCTCCTTACTTAAAATTTGAAATAGTAGTTCTTCTTTGTACTCGTTTTTTTTATTTAATCCGATAGGTTTAAAGTTTTTCAAATATTCATTCACAATGATTTGTTCTTGTTGTGATAAATGTTTGATAATTTCAAAATTATCTGCTGTAGCCATATTCGTTTTTAATTTATATTCTTAAAATATTTTCATTAAACAGTTTAATCGTTTGAGATTAAGTTTGTTATAATGAGTTGCATTTAATGCATAATTTGTCCATTGAGACTAAAAATCATCTTCTCAAATTTACTTTTTGATTACTAATAAATGTTTAAATCAATAATGTATTTTATAAAATCACAATAAAAATCAATTAAAATATTGAAAATCAGATAGTTGATGTGAGTTGCATTTGACTATGCTTTTGTCCACGGAAAATAGAGTGGGGTGGTATTTCTTTGTCTAGAAATAAACAATAACTACTCAAAATTTTTAAAAAAATGAAAAGGATAAAAAGACTAGTGATTAGATGCATTTTAGTTGTATCAATTTTTTCAATTACATCAATTACTCTTAGTGTTTCGGGTTTAGGAATTATTGACGAAGCCAATGCAGCAGTTGGTGAATATGAAGTAAGACAATACTTAATTAATAATGGGTATGAAGTCCTTTCTCTGCAGCAATGTCCTGGTAGTCCTGGATCAAGGAATAGTTTTAATTGGATAGCTCATACTATTAAAAACGGAGAGCATTTTTGGACAACCGTATTTTGTACAGCTTCTGAGGTAATTGGACATGGTGATAGCCCTTACTAAATTATGTAATATGGAAAACTATTCGGATGTTTTATTTTATGGGGTACTAATAATCTCTCTATTTGCTATGTTATTCACCTTTGGAGCGCTAATAATAAACGAGAGAGGTTTATTTGTAGCAGATATTAAAAACTCCAAGATTAATTTACAAGAGTTAAATGAATATTTTCTTTTAAAAGGATTTGTGGTAAAATATTTATGCCCAATAAGCAATTCAAATAAGTGGTTCGCAATACTTCAAAAAGAAGGATGTGTGAGAATTACAATTATATCAAAAAAAGAAGGCAAATTATACGTGGATCCTGATTAATCTAAATAAGTAAATGTTTTTTATTGTTTATTAATTAAATCAAAATATGCAGTTAGATAAAATCATTCAAGAGCTTGATGAAATTGATTTTTGTTCAATCTCCGAACAATTTAGACAAAATAAATCTAAAAAATTTTTAAAGCTGTTTGAATTGTATCGAAAAAATACAGACGAAGGTGAATTGTGTACTCACTTAAATGTTACAAATGCTGCATTTTATACATTAAAATCTAGATTGATGGATAAAATCCAGGATTATTTATATAAAAATGTGAAAGATGAGCGTTCTGAAATACTTAAAAATGTTGCCAATATTGATAATTTGATTTTTCAGTTCCCTAAAGAAACAGCAATAGCAATAATAAAAAAAATTGAGCAGGATTTGATTAAGAATGATATGCAGCAAGAATTGACAGTTGTTTATCATGCTTTAAAGAAGATGAATATAAATACAGAAAAGTATTACGAATATTCTCAAAAATACAACATTGCGGTAGCCAATAGCTTAGCAATAGATAAAGGGGAAAATGTTTTATTAGATTTTAATCAAAAATTAGGTCAATACTATCTTAATAAAGAAGAGCAAGACTTTAAAAGATTGATGTTTTATAAAAAAGAGATAAACAATTTATTAAATCTTTATCCTTCTGATCATTTATTAGTTTTTAAGTATTTAATAGATGTTCAATATTCACTTTTTGTTAGACAGTCAGATGAATCGATTGAAGAGCATTCTGTTGAAGAGTTGCTTAGAAGAATTGTTTCTGTTTATAATGAACATACAGACGATAAATGCTACAGTTTCATTATGAAGTATTTAGATGTTTTATATTTTGAATATTATATTCAGCAAAAGCTATTTGTTAATGCTCAAAAATATTTTGAAAAAATAGTCTTTAACAATTTAAATAAAGTTCATTGCAATAGATGCTATTTTACTTTTAATTTTTTTATATCAACGATTAAGTTATATAAGTTTAACTCAAAAGAAGACAGACTATTAACTGATGTTGAAGCGTTTGATATTGAAATAGATCTTGATAATGTTTTTGAAAAAATCTTGTTTGCAAACTTCATAGCCTATTCATGTTATTATTCATCTAGTTTTAAGAAAGGAATAACGACTTTAAATAAACTTTTAAATGAGTTGTCATTAAAGTCATTTATTCATTCTGAAATTGAAATAAAGTTGTTCCTGCTTCTTTTTTATGCATTAGAGGGAATGCATGAGCATTTTAATTCAACATATAGAAGTTTAGTTAGAAAAATAAAAGATGCAATCCAATATGATTATGAGAATGCTCTTACGCTTGCTGACATACTAAAAACTTTGATTTCAACAAGGTCAGAAGACAGTAAATTGTTTAGAATAAGAGAATTGTCGGCTAAGTTTAATTTATTAAATAATAGCTCTAGAGCCGTTTTACCTGGATTAGGCATAGATGATTTGTTTGTAAATAAATTGCTTTCAAGAAAATCGATTCAATTAATACGTGCTTAATCCAAAAAAACTATTCTATGAATTTTAAATTAGTTGCTTGTTGTTTCTTGATTTTATATCCGAGTTTCATCTTCTCTCAAAGGGATACTGTTATTAGATCATATGATACAATTGTTTGTTTAAAGGTAATGGGTATTGCACTAAGTAAGAAGGAGCCTATCGATGGAGTTGCTATTTCTCTTTATAGGGAAAATGAAGAATTAGTTTGGGAAGAAATAACAAATATTCCTTATCATGATCATTCCTTTTCTTTTGATTTGTTAGGCAATTCAAGCTATTCCATTCTAATTTCAAAAGCAGGATACATTTCAAGATTGGTTAGTATAAATACGAGTCTTCCAGATTCTGTTCCTAAATCAAGTACACCATTTTTTTTCGAATTTGAAGTCGATTTATTTAAAGAGAAAAGTGCGGGGGATGATTTTTATTTAGATTTTCCAATAGCTTTAATAAGTTACAATACTGTTAGTGGAGTATTTGAAAATCACGATGATTACACAAAGCATATAAAAGAGAAGATGTTTTTAGGGATAAAACCTAAATCTTCAGCTAAAAAAAAATAAATTAGAATTTTAGTTTATTGAGTTATAAGATTGATAAATTTTAAATTACCCCCAATTAATTTAGGAGAAATTTAAGTTTTTTGCTTTTTCTTTTTTGCAGCAGGAAACAGCACATTGTTTAATATGAGCCTGTATCCCGGAGAATTAGGATGAAGGCTAAGATCCGTAGGAGGGTCCTCAACTCGATGTTCGTAATCTTCTGGATCATGTCCACCATAAAAAGTAAAAGTCCCTTTACCGTATTCACCATGAATGTATCGCGCTTCATTAGCGGCTTTGTTTTCGCCCATAATTAGCACATTTGGTTTGATGAATGATTTATCAAACGCAACTGTTTGTCCCATAAATCCTTTTATTACCTGTTCATGATTTTGGCATAACATTGTTGGCACTACATCCCATTTTGCGGAGAAATCAAAAAGAGTAAATAAATCATTTTCTTTACTAACACCATATTTTTGTTTACGTGTACTGTATGTATCGATTGTTGATTTAGAATATTCATTTGGATTTGTACTAAGGGTGAAATTTGTAAAAGCAAAGGTTTTTGAAAAATCTAATTTTTGATTGTAATTTGGTGTGGTGCCATCTCCATCAAACATGCTTTCGCAAATGTCTAATCCTTCTGCAGCAAGTGCAATGTCGTAGCTATCGGGAGCCGAACACATGGAGAACATGAAACCACCACCAGCAGTGAAATCTCTTATCTTTTTTGCAACAGCCAATTTCATTTCGGAAACCTTTTTAAATCCCAATGCTTGAGCACTCGCTTCGAGTGTGCGCTCTTGTTCTTGGTACCACGCTGCATTACGATACCCATACCAAAATTTACCGTATTGTCCAGTAAAATCTTCATGATGCAAATGCAGCCAATCGTAAAGATTTAATTTTTCGTGAATTATTTCTTCATCATAAATTATATCATAAGGAATTTCGGCATAAGTAAGAACAAGTGTAACAGCATCATCCCAAGGCTGTTTCATTTTAGGTGAATAAACAGCAACTTTAGGAGCTTTTTCTAATTTCACATCTTCCATGTTCACTTCTGGATTTGCAATTTCGGATAGGATAGAAGTGGCTTTCGCATCAGCAATTACTTCATAGGATACACCTCTTATGTTGCATTCATTTTCAATTGATTTGGCACCTTGAATCATGAAGCTGCCGCCACGATAGTTTAGTAACCAATGAACTTCAACGTCTTGCTTAAGAATCCAATAGGCAATACCGTATGCCTTCAAATGATTCTTTTGTTCTAAATCCATTGGGATTAGAATGTGAGACGCATTTGATACGAATGAAATGAGTAGTAAAAAAAATGTAATACGAATTTTATAAATCATCATTTTAAAAAGGATCTTCTTCAACATCCCATTTTTTAGATTGTTGAATAAACGTATTTTGTCCGAATTCTTCATTAGGCATCATGCCTGCACTGGATGATCCAGAACCATAATCAACATTTGTATCGAGCACATCTAAATCCGCAAATTTAGTGTACTGACCAATGTATCTTACTTTCACAGAGTCAACTGGTCCATTACGATGCTTTGCGATAATTAATTCGCCCATACCCGTTGTTGGAGCACCATTTTCATCTTCAGTAATTCCATAGTATTCTGGACGATGGATAAACATTACCATATCAGCATCTTGCTCAATTGCACCCGATTCACGTAAATCGGATAATTGTGGTTTTTTATCACCACCGCGTGTTTCAACGGCACGACTTAGCTGAGATAATGCGATAACGGGAACATTTAATTCCTTTGCTAAACCTTTTAAAGATCGAGAAATTGTAGAAATTTCTTGTTCACGATTTCCTCTTCCTTCACCACCAGCGGTCATCAATTGTAAGTAATCGACAATGATTAATTCTATATTATGTTGTTCTTTTAATCGTCTTGCTTTTGCACGTAATTCAAATACCGACAATCCAGGCGTATCGTCAATAAACAATGGTGCTTCTGCTAACTTTTGAATTTTAGCATTTAATTGTTCAAATTCGTGATCAGCTAAACTTCCTTTTTTTAATTTTTCACCGGATAATTCCGATTCACTTGAAATTAAACGGGTAACCAATTGCAAGGAGGACATCTCCAGAGAGAAAACGGCAACCGGTTTGTTAAAATCAACAGCAGCATTACGCGCCACGGATAATACGAGTGCGGTTTTACCCATTGCAGGACGAGCTGCCAAAATTACTAAATCTGATTTTTGCCAGCCCGATGTTAATCGGTCGAGTGCTGTTAATCCAGAAGGAACACCTGATAAACCATCTTTTTTATTTTTTGCAATTTCAATTTGTTCAATGGCCTTACGAATAAGGGTACTCATCTTATCGTAGTTCTTTTTGATATTTCCCTCAACGATGGAGAATAAACTTTTTTCTGCTTTATCTAAAAGGTCGAAAACGTCAGAACTTTCTTCGTATGCATCTTTGATTGTTTCCGTAGAAGTTCTAATTAATTCGCGTTGAATGTATTTTTGTGCAACAATACGAGCATGAAACTCCGCGTTTGCAGCTGATGCAACACGATTTGTTAATTGTGTAATGTAATAAGCACCACCAACAAGTTCTAGTTCTCCCGTTTTTTTTAATTCTTGGGTTACTGTTAATATATCTACAGGCTCCGAGCGAGTAAAAAGGCGTTCGATGGCACCAAATATTCTAGAATTTGAATCTTTGTAAAAACTATCCGATTTTAAGATGTCAATAACATTTGTTAATGCATCTTTTTCAAGCATTAATGCGCCCAATACGGCTTCCTCTAAATCAACTGCTTGAGGAGGCATTTTACCAATATCCATAATTGGTTGTGAGTTTGCGCCTTTTGCCAATCTTTTTCGAGAATTAAAATCTGTTTTCGTGTTAAAATCATTCATACTTCAAATTTACCAAAAAATAACGCGTGAAGGCAGTATATAATTGTATTAACAGATGATTAACATGTTTTCAACAGCTCGGATAGAAATGTAAAAAATGAGTTTTTTTTTTAAGGTGTTGGAATTCAGACGAATTGAGTTAATTGATGTTTTTTTAGTTTATTTAATCGGGAAAAGGAGCTCTTGAAAAAGTTGGTAATTTTTGATACCTTTATTGTATGCAAAAAGTAATTGGAAGATTCTTCGTTTTTATAAGTGTTATTCTGTCAATACAATCCTGTAAAAAGGATGACGATTCGCAAGAACCAGTTATTTCAATTAGCTCGCCCTACGAAAATCAAGTGTTTGATGTTTACGATGTTGTTTTGGTAAAAGGGACTGTAAGTGATGACCGGAAGTTGGAATCGTTAACAGTTAATCTTTTAGATGAACAGAATAATGTAGCATATATTGGATTACCTATTCCATTTACTTCTCCAAGTTCTTCATTCCAATTAAATTATGCTTTGGATGATATTCATTTAGAATCTGGAGTATACTACATTCATATTACTGCTTCTGATGGTGTTAATGAATCTCAAGCGTACAAAAAAATATTTATTAATGCTGTTCCTAAAAAATTAAAAAAATTATTGGTAAGTACCTATGCGAATTCGATACAAACAAATTTGTTTTATATTGATAGTTCATATAGTGCTTTAAATGCTTTGCAATCCTTTTCTGGCGATTATTTAGCGTCTTCAGCAAGCAGTTATTTTCAGCAGTTTAATAAGTGTGGTAATTACACTGGAGCACTTACTTCAATTGATTTAACAACAGCAGCTACAGTCTTCAATGTTCCCAATGCAATTTCTTCTAATCCTTATTTTACGGGGTATTTTGCAACCGAAAAGTTTTCTTATGTAGCCTACTATAGTGGAATGTTAAAAGGGTATGATCATAATGGAAATGGCATTTACAATGCGAATGCAAATGCAAATCATTACATAGAAAATTTTTGCTTTAATGGAGGTTATTTATTGTCGGAGCAAGTTGATAAACAGACGTCAGCTAGAATACTAAACAGTCATCAAACGACTGGTGTTGGTTATCAGCAAACAGGAATGACACAAGATGTGATTGCTTTTTGTGAAAAGGACCAGGAGAATGTTTTTGTTTTTGGAAATGTTGCAGGGCAGGGAGTTATACAATTGTTTGATCGGGTGAATAATAATTTATGGAATCCTTATCCTTTTCCTTTAGCTACTGGTAGTTTGTTAAGTGCTGTAAAAATTGATTCGAATACTTTTCTTTTAGGTCATTCCAATGGAACAATTTATAAATATCAGTTCCAAACAAGTAGCGTAACGGCCTATTTAACGGGATATACCGCAAAACAGCTTATTTATGACGATTTAAACAATGAAATTTATGTTGTTGAAGCAAACTCAATAGCCCGTTTTAATTATGTAACAGGCACTTTTCAGAATTCAATTCCTTCATCTGAAACTATTTTAGGTGTTCAGCTGTTATACAATCGTTAAAAAAAGCTAAAACAGTTAAATAATTATCCGGAAACTTTGGATTCAAAAAATGTTTCCATAGTTTTGTGCTCTAAAAATTTATATATATGTCGCTTGCATTTCGTTTTGTAATTGTTGGAATAATCCTTTTTCTGTTTGACTTGTATTTTTATCAAGCGGTTAGTGTTGTTTTAAAGGGAGCATCTCTTAGTAGACGCAATACTGTCTTTTACATTTATTGGGGATTTTCGGCTTTTTCGTTTTTTCTGTTTATTACAACTTTCGTTATTCCTATTGTTGATTGGCCCAAGTACATTCGAATTTATTTGTTTGCAATTGTAATAATGGTTATGATTTCAAAATTAATTGGTTCGGTATTTATAGGGATAGATGATTTGATTCGTTTTTTCAGATGGGTTGGTAGCTATTTTGTAAAGCCGGCACATGCCAATATGGTTCAAGATTCAGGTGTCTCGACTGGCATTTCACGCATTGCATTTTTAAATAAATTGGCATTGGGAATGGCTGCATTGCCATTTGCGAGTTTTGTTTATGGAATGGTAAAAGGTGCATTTGATTATAAAATTCACAATGTAAAAGTGGTGTTGCCAAACTTGCCAAGCGAATTTAATGGATTAAAAATCATACAAATTTCAGATATTCATTCGGGTAGTTTTGTATCTACTAAACCTTTAGAGGAAGCTGTTAAATTGATTAATGCTCAAAAGCCAGATGTTATCTTTTTTACAGGCGATTTGGTAAATGACCGTTCAACCGAAATGGAACCATTTATGAATGTGCTTAATCAATTGAAAGCACCTATGGGCGTATTTAGCACATTGGGTAATCATGATTATGGCGATTACGTAACGTGGGAAACAGAAGCTGCTAAACGTCAAAATTTGGAAGATTTAAAAACGATTCATGCACAGTTGGGATGGAAATTATTAATGAATGAGCATGTAGCATTAAAAAAACAGGATGCGGAAATTGCCTTGATAGGAATTGAAAATTGGGGTGATAAATTACGTTTTCCAAAATATGGAGATATGAAAAAAGCATATTTGGGTGCTGAAAAATATCCAGTTAAATTATTGCTTTCTCACGATCCATCGCATTGGAGCAATCAAGTTCGAAAAGAATACACAGATGTAGACATTACGTTTAGTGGACATACACATGGTTTTCAATTTGGAATTGAAATACCTGGTTTTAAATGGAGTCCTTCGCAATATGTATATAAACAATGGGCAGGACTGTATACCGATGGTAAGCAGCACCTGTATGTAAACCGTGGATTAGGATTTTTAGGCTATCCAGGTAGAGTAGGGATATTGCCAGAAATTACGGTGATGGAATTGTATAACGCCTAAGGAATAAATTCATAAGCTCCAATATCTGGAACTCCATTTCTTATATTGTTTTTTAAATCAATTGGAATTATTACTCCTGTGGAACCTGCATCAATGGCAGGAGAAGTGTTTGTTTTTAATTGATAATCATTTACTCCCGAGTCTTTAAATTGCGGATTTGAATTTTTTATAATATCTGTGTAATGCGATGAATTAGTTGTATTTCTGGATGTTTTAAGAATACAGTTTTCAAACTCATAGCTGAAGAAACCTGGTCCAGCCAATGTCGTTGAGTCCATTCCAATTTCTTCGGTGATATCTCCGTAGATAATACAATTTCCAAAATAACAGCTATCAAGTGAACGAACCAATAAATTGCTTCCACTTACATAGTAATTGTTAAGTGCGATAGTTGGTGTTTGGCGGTCATCATTACTCCAAAAATTAGCGAATGTGCAGTGTTCAAATTTATAATTTCCACCAAGTGTGAGTGCTGTAACGTATAATCCACAGTTGGCATACACACAGTTATTGCTCCAAATGCGTGCACCTTGTCCGTACAATGCTGCTATTTGCATGTTTTTTATAATTGTGTTGGTCAACTTAAGTGTAGGCTGTGTTAAGGAAGCAACTGTATCTACTTGAATTCCAATGTTTGCATTTTTTATAATAGCCCAATCAATTGAATTGTTTTTACTCAATGCCGATAGCCAAATGCCACGCCATTGTGCTGGTGTATCTTTATAGGCTGATTCTAATCGATAACCTTGAAAGCTAGGCTCGTTACCAAAGGTTCCGTTTACCACTAGACTACCATCTTTGTATACGTACAAACAAGCATTGTTGTAGAAGTACATTTTAGTGTTTTGCTGAATGGTAAGTTTGCAAGCAGAATCAACTACTGCATAACCAAAAACCACATACGGTTTATCATTTGGTAGAATGGTGTCAAAGCCTGCTCTTCCTATGATTGAATAATCAGGAAAGCCACTGGTTGGAAAGCGATCTGGTTTAACCAAATAAACATCTTGTCCAATAGCCGTTAGTTTAACATCTTGAATATTTCCATTTGTTTCAAAAACTACAGAATCTTTAATTAAAAGAGGAGAGGTACTTCCTGTTGGATCAACAGTTACTTGTACAAATACAAATAAGCTATCACCAGCCATAATTTCTACATCACGAATAATTGGATTAGAAGAAGTAGTAGCAATACCATCAACATTGATTCTGTATTGGGAATTGCTGCCTGCACCTAAAAATATTTTGGAAATATTGATAGGTTGATCATGTTTATTATAAATTCTGAAGGAGCGAGTAGTGGAACCAATTTGTGTAAAAACGGTATCAAATAAAATGCTATCAACAGAAAAATCGAGTTTAGCAGAGGAATCTGTTAGCAATTCATCTTTTTTACAAGCGCTAAAAAATAGACTTGAAAAAATAATCAACGTGAAAATGGTTTTTACAAAATTCATTATGCGAATATACGTTAAAGCTTTTGCTAAACGATTTTAGGATTAAAATATTTTATGCTTTCGAATTAATAGTTTGAGCAACCACCCAGGCTGTACTCCATGCATTTTGAAAATTAAAGCCACCTGTAATTCCATCTACATCAATCACTTCACCCGCAAAAAATAGGTTTGGAATAATTTTGCTTTCCATTTTAGTTAAATCAATTTCTTTTAAATTTATTCCACCACAGGTAACAAACTCCTCTTTAAAAGTCGTTTTCCCTTGCACTTTATACTCATCATTTATTAAGCAAATAATAAGTTGAGTGGCATTTTTTTTAGGTAAATCTGCCCAACGAAAGCTGTCATCAATGTTTGCTTTTTTTACAAGATGCTCCCATAAACGTTTGGGTAGTTCAAAAGGACAGCTATTTATAATGGCTTTTGACGCATTTTCTTCGCGTTGATTGTTAAATTCGATGCGTAATTTTTCTTCGGTATGTTTTGGAAGCCAGTTTACTAAAACGGTATAGTTATAATTTAAATCACTCAGTATACGAGCTCCCCAAGCGGATGCTTTAAGGATTGCAGGACCACTTAAGCCCCAGTGTGTAATTAGCAAAGGACCTTCCGTTTCTAATTTTGTATTTGCTATTTTAACTTTAGAAAATGGTACTGCAACTCCCATCAATTCGGTTATTGGATTGTTGGGAATGTTGAATGTAAATAAAGAAGGAACCGGCTTATTTATTGTGTGACCAAGCTTTTCTAACCATTCATAAGCACTAGCTTTTGCATTTCCGCCAGTAGCAATAATTAATTTGTTACAACTAAAGTTACCACCACGGTTGGCTGTTAATGTGAAGGTGTTATCATTGTTTTTTATTATTTCGGTAATATCGACCCCCATTTTTATTTTAACACCTAATTTATCTGCCTCTTTCATAAGGCAATTGATAATTGTTTCTGAGGAGTTGCTTATAGGAAACATTCGGCCATCAATTTCCGTTTTCAACTCAACACCACGTTCTTTAAACCATTTGATCGTATCCGTTGTAGTGAATCGACTAAAAACATTACGTAGTTCTTTTTCGCCTCTTGGGTAGTGTTTAACTAAAGCTGCATTGTCGAAACAGGCATGTGTTACATTGCATCTACCACCTCCCGAAACGCGAACTTTGGAAAGTAATTTATGGGATTTTTCTAGGATTAAAACTTCTGAATTGTTTGTTAGTTGAGCACAATTTATTGCAGCAAAAAAACCCGCTGCACCACCACCAATAACAATTATTTTATGATTTTCCATTCCAGTACAAGATTACAAAAAAATATTAAACTGGTTTTCTGTTTTTTTGTACCTTTATGAAGTACGATGAACCGATTTTCGAACATATTCTTTTTTGCACTCCTAACATCTATTTTTTTAATGGCTTGTTCAAGAGATGAAGGAGCTGCGCCTGATTTTGGATACAATTATTATCCAGAGCAACAAGGTAGTTTCATTGTTTATGATGTAGATTCATTTTTTTATAACGATTTTACAGATCAGGTAGATACATTTAAATTTCAATTAAAAGAAAAAACGGAATCGTTCTATTCTGATAATCAAAATAGGAAAACAGCTCGTATAGAGCGATATGTTAAGATTTATAACGATACCATCCCTTACAGTTCCATGACGTGGACTTTAAAGGATGTTTGGGCTTCGAATAAAACGGTAACAACTGCCGAAAAAGTGGAAGAAAATGTACGTTTTGTAAAATTGGCATTTCCTGTTAAAGATGAACAAGTATGGAATGGGAATGCGCAAAACACTTTGGATGGCTGGAATTACAGTTATGAGTTTTTTGACCGTCCCCGAACAGTTGGAGGGATAACATTTGATTCGGTTTTGCAGGTAACGCAGTACGATGATAAATTGAATAATTTAATTAAACATCAATATTATGTTGAAATGTATGCGCGTAACAAAGGACTTGTTTATAAAAAGGTAATAGATATTGAATCACAACCTGGTGTTAATCCACCTCCTAACTTTTTTCAAATACCCATTATGCAGCGAGTAACTTCTGGGGTTCAATACATAATGACTTATAATTCATCCGGAACAGAATAAACTTATGAATAAAATTATATCTCTGATTTGCTTTTGTATGCTAACTCAATTAGCATCAGCACAAAATTCCAAAACATATTATTGGATTGTATTTAAAGATAAAAATGGCTCAATCTATAGTGTTGAAAAGCCTGAATCGTTCCTGTCAAAGCGATCAATTGAAAGACGTGCAAAACAACAGATTGCCATTACTACTCAAGATTTGCCGGTTAATGCATCTTATACAAATCAACTAATTGCACTGGGGGCTAAGATTGTTGCCCAATCGAAATGGTTTAATGCTGTTTCAGTAACAGATGTGGATGCGAATTCACTTCAACAAATCAATTCATTGCCTTTTGTGAAATCAATTAAAAAGATTGAGATGAACAAAAGAACAGTTGTAGATTCAAAATTTGCATTGGAAGAAAATAGAGGCAGCACTACTATCAGTTCAAACAATCGTGCTGGTGGTGTATTTAGTTATGGATTGAGTTATCCTCAAACCAACCAAATTGGTGCCGATTGTATGCATAATAATGGATATACTGGTGCAGGGATGGTAATAGCAGTGTTGGATGCTGGTTTTTATAAAGCGGATTCGTTGCCAGCATTTGATAGCTTAAGAGCGAACAATCAAATTTTGGGTTGTAGAGATTTTGTAACAGGTGATACACTCGTATACGAAGACTATCCTCATGGGATGAATGTTTTATCATGTATGGGTGGTTATCTGCCAGGAAGTCTTGTAGGGACAGCGCCCAAAGCAAATTATTGGTTGATACGAACAGAAGATGCGTGGTCGGAAAGTATTCAAGAAGAGATTTTTTGGACGATAGGTGCTGAGTTTGCCGATAGTGTAGGGGCCGATATTATTAATTCATCTTTAGGCTATTCTACTTTTGATAACACGGCCGACAATCATACTTATGCCGATATGGATGGTAACACAACGATTATAACCAAAGCTGCTGATATTGCAGCGAGTAAAGGTATATTTGTTACAACAAGTGCTGGAAATGCAGGCGGTCCTCCATGGTACAAAATAACGGCACCCGCTGATGCTGACAGTGTTTTAACAGTAGGAGCCGTTGATTCGTTGGGCTTTATCACAGGATTTAGTTCAAGAGGTTTAACATTTGATGGAAGAATAAAACCGGATGTGGTTGCTAGAGGACATCAAGCTGCATTTGCATCGGCATTTGGTGGTGTTCAGCAAGGAAACGGAACATCTTTTTCATCGCCTATTACTGCAGGGGCTGTAGCTTGTTTATGGCAAGCAAATCCTACCAAATCAAACATGGAGCTGCTTTATGCTATTCAAGAAAGTGCAAATCAGTTTGCTTTTCCAGATTCAATAAGAGGCTATGGCGTACCTAATTTTTGCACTGCAAATTCGTTGCTCACAAGCATTCAAGAAAATCCAACCGCTGATGTAAGATTTGAAGTTTATCCAAATCCATTCAACAATCAATTAAGTCTTTCTTTTTATAATAAAGATAAGCAAACTATAAAGTTAGTCATGAGTGATATCATGGGTAAAATTGTATTTCAAGAAGAGTATACAGCCATTGCAGATTCCAAAATTGTATTCACATTAAGTCCAGAACAATCCATAACATCTGGAGTCTATTTTTTGAATGTCATTTTCAAGGATCAAGTCAATACAATCAAAGTAATAAAAAAATAAATTTTAAGTATTTATGTTAAGAAAAATAACCTTATCGTTTGTAGCACTACAATTTGTATTTAGTACTTTTTTAAAAGCAGATGAAGGGATGTGGCTGCCCCTATTTTTAAAATCGTTAAATGAAGCTGATATGCAAAGCAAAGGCCTAAAGCTTTCAGCTGAAGACATTTACAGCATTAATAAATCGAGTTTAAAGGATGGTATTGTTCATTTTGGTGGTGGATGTACCGGTGAAATTGTTTCTGATCAAGGTTTATTGTTTACAAACCATCATTGTGGTTACGGACAAATTCAAGCGCATAGCACCGTTGAGAACGATTTACTTACAAATGGTTTTTGGGCAAAATCAAAAGAAGAGGAGCTTTCTAATCCAGGTTTAACGGCAACATTCATCGTTCGTATCGAAGATGTTACTGCAAAAGTATTAGCAGAAGTTACTGATAATATGAATGATGCTGATCGTGATAAAAAAATAAATGAAGCAATAGCAGCAATTACAAAGGAGTCGGTGAAAGACACCCATTATGGTGCATACATTCGTCCTTTCTTTAATGGCAATGAATATTATATGTTTGTTACCGAAACTTTTAAAGATGTTCGTTTAGTGGGAGCACCTCCTTCTTCAATTGGTAAGTTTGGTGGCGATACGGATAATTGGATGTGGCCTCGTCATACAGGTGATTTTTCCATTTTTAGAATTTATGCAAATAAGGACAATAAGCCTGCTGAATATTCAAAAGACAATGTTCCTTACAAACCTAAATACGTTATTCCTATTTCATTAAAAGGTGCCGAACAAGGTGATTTTACAATGGTTTATGGTTTCCCTGGAAGAACCACTGAATATTTAAGTTCATTTGCGGTGGATATGATTATGAATGTTTCTGACCCCGCTAAAGTAAAAATTCGTGAAACGAAATTAGCTATTTGGGATAAGGATATGAAGGCGAGCGATAAAGTTCGGATTCAATATTCTGCTAAATATGCAAGCATTGCTAACTATTGGAAAAAGTGGGCTGGGGAGATCAATGGATTGAAAAAATTGGATGCATTGAATAAGAAAAAACAATTTGAACAAGACTTTTTATTAAAAGTAAATACGGATGATAATGCTAAAAGTAAGTATGGTGAATTGTTTGGGGCTTTCGAAAAAAATTACACAGCCTTCACTTCTTTAAATAAACAACGCGATTATTTTGTAGAAGCAATACTCGGTATTGAAACAGTGAATTATGCATTTACATTTTCCGATGTAGTTGATGCAATGGCTACTGGCAAAAAAGCTGCGGATGTAAAGCCTTCTATTGATAAGCTAAAAGGAGCAATGGCTGCATTTTTTAAAGATTATAATTCAGCTACTGATCAGCAAATCTGTGCTGCAATGTTAAAGATTGTTACAACCGATTTGCCTAAGGAACAACAAGCAAAAATAATTGAAGAAATTCAAAAGAAGTACAAAGGCGATTTTTCTAAATATGCTGCTGATGCGTATAAAAAATCTATTTTTTCTTCCCAAGAAAAAGTAACAAAAGCACTTGATAATATGGATGCGAACTATAAAAAAATTGCAAAGGATCCTATTTATTTATTGATGCAAAGTTTCTATGCTAAGTTTGCATCGGATGTTCGTCCTGAATACAACAAGCTAGATGCTGAGATTGCTAAATTAAACAGAACATACATGAAAGGGATGCGTGAGTTGATTACCAATAAAAAATACTATCCAGATGCAAATAGCACTTTGCGTGTTGCTTACGGAAAAGTGGATGGTTATGAACCTCGTGATGGTGTTTTTTATAATTCATACACAACGCTTGAAGGAATTATGGAGAAAGAAAATCCATCGGTTGATGAGTTTGTAGTTCATCCTAAATTAAAAGATTTGTATTCTAAAAAAGATTACGGACAATATGCCGATAAAAACGGTGAAATGCGTGTAGCGTTTTGCGCAAGTAATCATACTACTGGTGGTAACTCAGGCAGCCCCGTGTTTAATGGTAATGGCGAATTAATTGGAACCAACTTTGACCGTAACTGGGAAGGCACCATGAGTGATATCATGTACAATCCAGATCAAGTTAGAAACATTGTTTTGGATGTTCGTTATACCTTGTTTGTGGTGGATAAATTTGCTGGTGCTGGATACTTGTTGAATGAAATGAAATTGGTAAAGTAATATGCAAGTTGAAATAATTACGATAGGGGATGAAATTTTAATCGGACAGATTGTAGATACGAATTCCGCTTTTATTGGTCAGTTATTGAACATGAATGGAATGAGTGTGAAACAAATTTCGTCTGTTTCCGATGATCGTGAACACATTCTAAAAGCTTTAGCAGAGGCGAAGTCGAGAGCCAATGTGATTTTAATTACAGGTGGCTTGGGACCAACGAAGGATGATATTACCAAAAAAACATTAGCTGAATATTTTAATTGTAAAATGCGTTTTGATGAGGAAGCTTATCAAGATGTAACAAATTTGTTTGCGCAATATGGGAAGGAAGTTACACCCATTAATCGTTTGCAGGCGGAAGTTCCTGAAATATGTGAGGTTGTCCGAAATTACAATGGAACAGCACCAGGAATGTGGTTTGATGTGGATGGTACTATTTACGTTTCTATGCCTGGTGTGCCTTATGAAATGAAGGCCATGATGCAAAATCAAGTTGTTCCAAAAATAAAAGAACGATTTAAACTGCCTTTTATCTTTCACAAAACAGTTTTAACACAAGGAATTGGCGAGTCGGCATTGTCGGAATTAATCAGTGATTGGGAAGATAGCTTAGCTGCAGTAAATATTAAATTGGCTTATTTGCCACAGCCAGGAATGGTTCGTTTGCGATTGAGCACAAAAGGAGAAAATGAGGAAGCATTAAAAACAACAGTAGAACAAAAAATAGAAGCATTAAAGCTGATAATAGCAGAATTTATTTTTGGCTACGAAACATTTGGAGAAGAAAAAGAAACCCTTGAGCAAATAGTTGGGAAATTATTAAAGGAGCAAGGTAAAACCATATCTACAGCCGAAAGTTGTACGGGTGGATACATTTCACATTTAATTACAAAAGTAGCTGGTAGTTCTGAATATTATATGGGATCTGTTATTTCGTATTCTTATGATATTAAGGAAAATGAGTTAGGTGTTTCAAAAGAAGTGCTCGAGAAACAAGGAGCAGTAAGTCAGGAGGTTGTTGAGCAAATGGCAAAAGCCATTCGTACCAAATACAAAACCGATTATTCGATTTCTGCCTCAGGCATTGCTGGTCCAGGAGGAGGAACCGATGAAAAACCAGTTGGTACGGTTTGGATTGCTGTTGCCACACCAGAAAAAGTAATCTCTGAAAAGTTTTTATTTGGTAATAATAGAGAGCGAAATATTCATAAAACAGCAAATGCCGCTTTAAATATGTTGAGGAAAGAGTTGGAGTAGAGTAGTTTGGAGAAGAGTTTAAGCTATAATTTATATAAACGAAAAAAGCTTTGCATTGCTGCAAAGCTTTTTTTCGTTAAGGGTGGCCAATGGGGCTCGAACCCACGACCCTCGGTACCACAAACCGATATTCTAACCAACTGAACTATGGCCACCATTTAATTTTGAGGTTGCAAATATAGGTATTTTTATAATTTTTAAAAGAAATACTGCAATTTTTTAATTTTTTTATTCCTGCTTAAGCCAATCCTATTTAGTAATTTTACAAATCCAATGGCAGCAAACATAAAACATATCACATTACAAGTAGAAGGCATGGACTGCGCCAACTGTGCTTTAGGAATAACCAAAAATCTTCAAAAAAAAGGGTTAGAGGATGTTCATGTTAATTTTGCTACTGGAGAAGCCACTTTTGTGCTGGAGGATAAAGCGCGACTTCAGTCAATTATTGACGGCATCCAAGGTCTTGGTTATACCGTAATTGATGCCAAAACGAAGCTTGAAAATGAAGGGAAGCTATCGTCTGTAGAAAAACGATTTTACTTTACTCTTCCCTTTACGTTTATCTTGTTTTTTAGTCACATGTTGTTTGGTCATGAATTCATTCTGAACAATGCATATGTGCAAATGGGGGTATGTATTCCTGTTTTTGTTATTGGAATGATGCAGTTCGGAAAAAGTGCTTGGGGCTCACTAAAATCTGGCGTTCCTAATATGGATGTTTTGATTTTTATTGGTTCAAGTTCAGCATTTATATACAGTATTGCAGGAATGCTAATGCATCACGATGCACATACCATTCATAATTTCTTGTTTTTTGAAACTACCGCTACAATCATCACCTTGGTATTATTAGGGAATGTATTAGAACATCGTTCTGTAAAACAGACAACTACAGCAATCAAGGATTTAAGTGCCATTCAGGTTTCTACAGCCAATTTAGTAAGTCTTCAATTAGGAAAAGAAGTAATTACGGAGATTAATTACAAAGACATACATGTAGGGGCAATTTTGCAGGTAAATACAGGCGACAAAATCCCTGTTGATGGTGAAATTATTTCTGGAGAAGCTACCATTGACGAATCGATGCTAACAGGGGAGAGCATTCCTGTTGAAAAAGCTGCTGGGCATAAAGTAATAGGAGGGACCATTTTAACCAATGGAAACATTCGCATGCGAGCCGAAAGTGTTGGTGATGAAACAATGCTGTCCAAAATTATTGAATTGGTTAAAAAAGCACAACAAACAAAACCGAATATTCAGAAGTTGGGTGATAAAATCAGTGCCATCTTTGTACCCGTAGTGCTTGGAATAGCACTGTTAACATTCTTGCTTTCGCATTTCGTATTTGATATTGCTTCAAAAACAGCCTTGATGAATAGCATTGCTGTATTAGTAATTTCTTGTCCGTGTGCCATGGGATTAGCTACTCCAACAGCCGTAATGGTGGGTATTGGACGCGCAGCTAAAAAGGGGATATTGATAAAAGGTGGAAGCACTTTGGAAGAATTTGCTAAAATCAAAAATATTGTATTTGATAAAACAGGAACATTAACTACTGGCGAGTTTAAAATAGGAGCAATTGATATTTTAGGAAACACTACTGAAGAGGAAGTAAAGGCGATTTTATTCTATCTAGAACAACATTCCTCTCATCCAATAGCAAAGTCATTAGTGAAAGAATTAAACGATTCGGTTGCTAATCGAAAATTCATTGAGATTAATGAGGAAAAAGGTTTAGGTATTTCTGCTAAAGATGAACAAAATAATTCCTACCAAGTAGGATCTTATAAAATTGCAGCTGGGCAAACATTGAGTGATATGCACAATGTGTATGTTTTAAAAAATGAGGTATTGATTGCTACAGTCGATTTAGTGGATACACTAAAAGAGAATGTTCAATCAGCAATCAACGATTTACAAAAACAAGGAATTGAGCCAGTATTGTTGAGTGGCGACAGTCGTAAAAAATGCGAGGAACTTGCCCAAAAATTAAACATTAAGGTTGTATATAGCGAACAATTGCCTTCTCAAAAATTAGAAATTATAGAGCAGTTAACAAAAGTGAATACAACAGCGATGGTTGGTGATGGGGTGAATGATGCACCTGCTTTGGCAAAGGCAAGTGTCGGTATTTCTATTAGTAATGCAACTAAAGTGGCTATTCAGTCGGCACAAATAGTACTGCTTAAGAGCAATGATTTATCGCAGCTAAACGAAGCCTACTTAATAAGTAAACATACCTTGATTACAATTAAGCAGAATTTATTTTGGGCCTTTTTCTATAATATAGTCGCTATTCCTATCGCTGCAATGGGTTTCCTTAACCCAATGGTAGGCGCATTGGCAATGGCATTTTCGGATGTAATTGTAATTGGAAATTCGATTCGTCTAAAAAATAAAAAGCTGAAGTAATGCTTAAACAATAAAAATCAGATACTTTCGTATATTAGCTGGCGTTTAAGACTGTGAAAAAAGTAATAAGAAATATATTTAATTTGAGAAGTGATGTCGGCATCAGTTTTTATCTGATCGATTTTATATTTCGTAAAGTACTTCGCCAGAATGCTTCTGTGAAATGGGCGATACATCATACGAGTGTTGTGATTCATGCCGACCGTATAAAAAGAGGAAAGCATGTATTTCCTGGCGATTCACCAGGAAACTATATTCAAGCAAAAAATGGAATCGAAATAGGCGATTTTACGAATATTGGTCCCAATGTTGGGATAATTTCAGCTAATCATAATTTACTAGATAATAGTCAGCATACTTCAGCATTACCAGTTATTATTGGAAAAAATTGCTGGATAGGGATGGGGGCTGTTATTTTGCCAGAAGTTGTGCTTGGTGATTATACCATTGTTGGAGCTAATGCTGTGGTAACTAAAAGTTTTAAAGAAGGTAATTGTGTTATTGCTGGTAATCCTGCGAGCATAGTAAAATATCTTATTGCAGCTGATGCTACTAAAGAAGCAAATTCTTAATTGTAAATGCAAACAGCAATCCTTAAAAATACACTTGCGCTATTAATTAGCAAATTAGTTCCTTCACTTTTACTTACACTTATAAATGTATTGTTTTCAAGGTTCCTTTCTCAAAACGAGTATGGTATTTACCAAACCGTTTGGACCTACCTTTCCATTTTTGTAATCATTTCAACTTTTGGATTGCCGCGATACATACTTACCTATGGTAGTTTATTCCATTATTCAAAAGGGATGATTTTCCGTTTAATTGCATTGGTGTTTTTAATCACTATCGTTCCCCTTACTTTTTATTTGATATTTTTTGATTCTGTTTTTTCGAATTGGACCATTTTTCTATTTATTCTACTATTAATTTCTCAATCAATTTATTTAATTCAAGAGGCAAACGTATTGTCGTTAACGGCCAATAAGTTATTGATTGTTTCGAATGTAAGCTATGCCATTTTATTGTTTGCAGGGCATTTGTTATTACTTTTTATTGGTTATTCTATCGACTTATGCTTGATGATGATTATCGGTGTCTCGTTTATTCGAAATGTAATTATCTTTTTGTCGGTAAAAAATCAATTTACGAGTGAGCAATTGCTTCCGGCTTTTAAAGAACGCTTGCAATTACTTTGGTTTGGCGTAAATGACACATTGCAAATATTAACGAAATGGATTGATAAAATTGTATTGGTGTTGATTTTGCCCTCAGCCGAGTATGCTATTTATTTTAATGGAACATATGAAATACCATTGATAGGTATGGGTTTGAGTGCTTTTCAGGCAATTTTAACGACCCAAAGTGCAAAAGCGGATAGTACAGAAGTAACAAATTTAGCCTTGTTTAATACTGCAGCCATGTTTATGTCCGGCATTTTGTTCCCACTTTTTGCTTTTTGCGTATTGTTTGCAGACGAAATTATTTTTATTTTATTTGGAAGTAAGTATGTTGAGTCGGCTAGTTTGTTTGCAATTACGGCTTTGTTAATTCCAATGCGAATTTGCAATTACACAGTTTTGCTTCAGTTAAAGAGCAGGGGAGATATTATTCTAATTGGATCCTTGATTGATTTTGCCGTAGCAATTACATTAATGATTTTTTTATATCCGATAGGTGGATTAAATGGCTTGGCGCTTTCAATTGTAATTGCAACTTATATTCAAGCCGCATTTTATTTGTTTAAAATTTCAACCATTTATAAAACAAGGCTAAATATATTGTTGCCACTAAAACAATTAGCAATTCGATTTGTTATTGTTTTAGGAACGTTTTTGGTGGCAAAATTTGCTCTTGACCAATTTTCAGGAGTAATTTCATTATCGGTTGGTGCACTTGTTTTTGAGGTGTTTGTTCTTGTATTTCTCAAAAAATCAATCGATTTCAAAAAACTACTTCCATTTCGTTCATAAGTCTGATTTTTCGTTAATAAAGAAACAATAATTTCTTTTTATTCCCTTTACATTTTATTATATTTGTTTTACTAAAATCAAACGTCTAATCTAAAAATAAATGCTATGAAAAAACAATTACTTGTTGGGATTGCATTGGGTGTTGGAGCTGTATCAATCGCTCAAACAACTGTACCCTTTGTTGCCCCTAAATTACCTGCTGCTATAGCTAACAAAGCTGTGCTATATAAAGATAATCAGCAATTAGGAACAGTAAATGATTCTTTTGAAGGAGTTGTTGGAAAGTTGAAAAATGCTCCAGCGCCTAGTCAAAAAGCATATACGACTACTACAATTGGTACTTCAGAGTATCAGTTACAAAGTAATGCTTCTATTTGTAACCGTATTGTGTTGAACAGTGACGGAACAATTAGTGCAACTTGGACAATGGCTTTAACTGCTAGTCCTTGGGCTGATAGAGGTACAGGATACAATTATTACAATGGTACAGCTTGGGGTGCAGCGCCAACTGCCCGAATTGAATCGACTCGTTGTGGATGGGCAAATGTTGCAGTAGGTGCAAATGGTGCGGAATATGTAATTTCTCACGAAGCATTAACTACACCTGGAACACCAAACTTATTGTTTTCTTCAAGAGCAGCAAAAGGTACTGGCGCTTGGACAACAGGTGGAACAGGTATTGCTGACACATGGCCAAGAATGGTTGTGGGTGGTGCAAATGGAACTACATTGCATGTAATCGCTCAATCTTCTGGTGCTACTACTCCAGTTACTCCTTACCGTGGACAAGATGGTGCATTGTGCTATTCTCGTTCATTAGATGGCGGTGCAACATGGGATAAAATACGTACAATTATTCCTGCATTGGATTCATCAAATTATTTAGGATTTGGTGGTGATTCCTACGCAATTGATGTGAAAGGTGATACAGTTGTTATTGTTGTTGGTGGTTTCAAAGTAGACGTTGCAATGGTTAAATCTATTGATAACGGAAATACGTGGACTAAAACAATCATTAAACAATTCCCTATTCCTTTGTTTGATGAACCTACAATGTTATCGGATATTGATAGTGATGGTATTGCTGATACATTAGATACGAATGATGCTGCTGTTGGTGTAATTTTGGATAACCAAGGAAAAGCACACGTATTCTATGGTGCAATGCGTATGTTGAACGATGATGTTTCTGATAATGCAGTTTCTTATTTCCCTGGTACAGATGGTTTAATGTATTGGAATGAGAACATGGGAGCAACTCCTCCAAAAATGATTGCTGCTGCTTTAGACTTAAATAACGACCAAACATTAAACGTTGCTGATTGGGGTACTTACCAAACATCTTTAACTTCTCATCCAAACGCAGGTATCGATGCTCAAGGCAGAATTTATTTAGCTTATTCAAGTATTTTTGAAGGAGCTGCTGAAAATGGTTCTCCTGCTGATGGAAAAAGCTACAGACATACTTTTGTATTAAGATCTAGCGATGGTGGTGCTACATGGTGCGGTCCATTGGATATTACTGATCCAGGTGAATTAATTGGTTTACAAGAAGGTGTATATGGTGCTATCGCAAAAGATGTTGATGGATTTGTACATGTTCTTCAACAAGTAGATGCTGCTCCAGGTCATGGAATTGGTACTACAAACCCTGATGCTTCCACAAACATTGGTTCTGTAAACTTTGATTATGTGAAGATTCCAGTTACTGATTTTGATGGCTTACCTTGTTATGCTGAAATTGGTGTAGGTATCAATGAAATTCAAAAAGACATTGCTACTATCAACGTATACCCTAATCCTGCAAACGATATCGTAAATGTTACATTAACTTCAAGCCAAAAAGCAATTGCAGTTGTTTCTGTATACAATGCTATTGGACAAAAAGTAACTACAATCAACAATCCAATTGTTGCTGGAACTCCTTCTGTTTTAACTATCAATACATCTAACTACCAAGCTGGTGTTTATTTTGTAGCTGTTAATGTTAACGGGAAAGTAGTTTCTCAAAAATTAATCGTTGAATAATTTCTTATTATTCTCATTAAAAGCCTCGCAAATTGCGAGGCTTTTTTTATTTTTACAGTATGATACGTAACATTCTTTCCATCATCGTTGGATTATTAATTGCCATTGTTGTAATGCAATTAATACAAATTTTAGGACATTTAATGTATCCTCCACCAATTGATATTGACGTAACCGATCCTGAAGCGATTAAGCACTATATTACATTATCACCAACGATTGTTTTTGTAATTGTTATTTTATCCTATGCATTAGGTTCATTCTTTGGAGCTTTTGTTTCTACGTTCATTGCAAAAGAAAAACACATTCCACATGCAATTAATATTGGTGGTGTGTTAATGGGATTGGGAGCTATCAACTTATTTACAATTCCACATCCAACATGGATGATTGTGATTAGTTTAATCGTGTTTTTACCTTTTGCTTATTTTGGTGGTTGGTTGGGATTAAGAATAAAAGCAAAACGACATTCAAAGAATACATCCCATTAACGGTTGCAAATGCCTTTAAAACTGCAGTATTCGCAGTTCGAAACTTCGGTTGTTTGAATAAAAGGAGCGCTTTCATCAAATAAGCTGATGAGTATTTTCTTTAATTGATTCTCAAATTCTCCCAATAAGTCAACATCTAGCAATTCATTTTTATGAATATTTACTGTTTTTAATCCACGGCTCAATTCGCGGAAAGTGATGATGCCAGATGTTATGTTCTCTCTAATACTCGGATTCATTTTTTGATACAAATAGGCATACGTAAGTAATTGAAAGCTTTTAGCCAGATTAGCATCCTGCTCAAGCATATCCCAATCTTCAAACTTTAATTCTTTATCATCTGCTTTTCCGGTTTTATAATCGATGATTCTGATTTTACTTCCCAAACTATCAATTCGATCTGCTTTCCCGCTTATTTTAATTGTACGCCCAATGCTTAATTCTGTTGACAATTCTTGTTCAAGCGCTTTAATGTGAATTGGTTTATTCTCTTTCGTTGCTTTTTTAATGCTTGCAATTTCTGCCTCCAAAAAGTTGGAAATGAATTTTATGGCTACTTTATAAGTCAGCAAGTTCTTTCCAAAACTCAATTCACTTTTATTGTAATGCTTTTCAAAACATTCAATCGTAATGGGATCAACTTTCGATTGCATCGATTTAATATCCTCCACTTGAATGTTTTTGCCAACAAATGGAGTATACAAGCGCTCCAATGCTTCGTGTATAACATTTCCTAATGTATCTGCTCCAATGGTTTCTTCCACTTCATCTACTTCCTTTAATTTAGCGATGGCATGGAAATAAAATTGCAAGGAACAATTTCGGTAACGGTTTAGCATGGATGGTGAAAAGCCAAAATCGGCCATACCATTCAAACGTTCCATAATTTCTGGAGTTTTAAGAATGCTTATTTCATTACTATTTTCACTGATGATGGGAATGTTTACCAATTGTTCGGTGATCGTAACATTCGGATTTATCTTCGGAATTTCGTAAAGTAATTGCGTTACAAACCTGCTTTTTTCACCACCACCTAAGGCATCACTTTCGGTATTGTAGAGCAAATAAATATTTTTTGCGCGTTGCAATAATCGGTAGAAGTGATATGAGAAAATAGCATCTTTATCGCTATAGGTTGGTAATCCAAAATAGCGTTTGAGTTCAAATGGAATGAACGAGTTTACTGTTTTTGCAGATGGCAAAATATCTTCGTTGCAGGATAATAAAATTACATTTTCAAAATCCAAAGTCCGTGTTTCCAACATCCCCATTACTTGCAAGCCCATTAATGGTTCACCATAAAAAGGTAATGTGGTGCTCCGAACAATCAGATTAATGATGCCTCTTAACGTTTTAATAGAGTCAATCGAATGATTGTAATCAACCATCAATGATTGAATGCGTTTCGATATTTTGGTATATGCAAATAGATATTCGAGTTCTAAGCTGGTTTTATTTTCTGCATTTTTCTCATGTTGTGCAATGATTCCATTTTTCAGAATTTCTACCACATAATTCATACAATTAATCGCATCAATGGGCTCGTTCCAATGATTAAAAATGGGTTTAATGATATCCCATGCTTGTAATTGGTTTTCATCCAAATGCTTGATAATTGTTGTATGCGAAGCAAATACAATGTTCTTTTTTTGAATGATATCAATTATTGGTTTGGCACTAAGACTATTTTCTTTACTATATAAAGCAATGTTAGTATACGGATGTGCCAACAACTTAATGATATCCGAATGGTAAAAACTATAATTTATTTTTCCTTTTTGGATGGCTTTGGCATTTTCATGTAGATTAAACACCAATTCAAAATAGCCTGCAATTGGCGTGTTACGAAGTGGATACCCCATCGTAACATTTATGTCTTGCAAATCCTTTGGTAAAGAATGCAAAACGGGGAATAATAAATTCTCATCGGCCAATACCAATGCCGTTTTTTGTAAATTATTGGTGGTGGCTTGAATGTCAGTAATAATGTTACCTGCAACTTTTGTTTGTGCAATGTTTTTTGCTGCACCAATAACGTGAATGTTTTTTTCTTCGGTACTTAATAAGTCTTCTGCAATTACAATATTGTTTTCTGCGCGTTTTTTGAATCGTCCAGAAGCATCGTGTTTACGGTAAAATTTACCAGCTTCCTGAATAGGATTGTTCACATAATAATTGTCGGTATCCCAAATTATTTCAGCTTTATTACTATCCAGCAATTTTTCGATGATAATCTCTTCGGCTTTGTTGAGTGCATTAAAACCTGCAAAAATGATTTTTTCGAAGTGGTGCTTTTTTGCTTTTTCTTCAACATCATCGGCAACAATTCGGTAGGCTAATCCTTGGTAGGCATGGTGTTTTTTTAATAATCGTGCTTTAAAGTTTTCGTAGTACGTACCCAACAATTGCCAAAAGTCAAGGTATTGCTTCTGAAAATCGGTTAGGCCTTCTGCATTTAGTGTCCACGATTCCAGCTCTTTGATATCTTTTAAGTTGCCAAACAATTGTTTGTAATCAACTAAATAACGATCAATTTCATTAAAGTCGTTTAATAAAATTTGCCCCCATTTACTGAATTCATCAAAAGTTTCTGTATTGTTTTTGTTACATTCTTTAACGGTTTCATACAACTCGAATAGGAGAGTAGTAGTATCTGCATTTTGTAATTCAGATAACAAGGCCACAAAATCTTCGGTTGCGAAAATGGTAGGTGTAAAAAATGTTTTGTTTAGTTTTTTCGCGAAATACGTTTTTAAAAACAATCCTGCTCTTCGGTTGGGTAGAACAATGCATAAGTTGCTGATATTATCGCCATACTTAGCATGTAAATGATCTACTGTTTTCTCTAAAAAGGATTGCATTTAAAAGGTATTGATAAGTTTTTGCTTTAAAATGTAAATATAAAAATACTAATTGGTACTATTGTTACGTTATTCAGAAAAGAATAGACATGAAAAAAGCGCTGATCATCCTTTTTGTTTTCCAATATACTGGAATTGTTTTGAGCTTTTCACAAGGAGAGGCTGTAAAACCTGCTACAGATGCTTGTCCTACCTGGAACAAAAAACAGAGTACCAACAAGCTTGCTTTTTACAATGCAGCCAATAAAAAATCAAACTCAAAAGAAGTAAAGGAATTTAGTTCTCCTAAATACCAGTATTTGTTTCCAAATAAGTCGCAAAGCCAAGCAAGCGCTGCTTTAACTCCAAAATCAAATCGACCAGCAGGTGTTGATGCTGATCGTTCCGAAAGAACAACTAGTGCACTTGCTCCTAAAAAGAAAAAAGAAGAACCAGTTGTTGAAGCTGAAAAAGCAACAGCGATTGAACAAAAAATCGAAATTCCTGCTTCAAACCAACAGGAAGAAAATGTAGTTCCAACTGGAAAAGGAAAAGATGCAACAGTAAGTGACTCGAAAGAAGAGACAACTAAACGTGTAAAGAAAACAAAACGTGAACGCAAGCATTGGTTAAAGAAATTAAAATTTGGTAGAAAAAAAGCGGCTGATTGCCCTGATTTTTAGATATGACAACAGTATTTCCACAATACAGAAAGTATAAAAACAATAAATCGTATTTCAAGATTTCATCCTTAACTGAATGGGAAGAAATTCAGATTATAGGTTCCAACTATTTATTATCAAAGTTCGAAGTAAAGATTATGCCCGACCGTAATTTTATTCAAGATATGCTGTTTGATTATGCTACTAACTGGGATGTGATAGAGGAGAAGGAGTATAACGAACAATTGAGCAGAGTTAAAAAGTAGATTTAATTTCATCCTATAAACTAAAACGCCCCTTCCAATTTTGGAAGGGGCGTTTTGCTAGATACTAATTTTAATCAATTACCAAATCTCTGCTCTTTCAGCTTTTGGACGGTACATTTTATCACCTTCTTTTACTCCAAATGCATCATAAAATTCTTGCATGTTGCTCAAAGGACCATTTCCACGGAAATTACCTGGTGAGTGAGGGTTTGTTTGAACCATGTTTTTCAAGTATTCTGGGCGCATATTGCCTCTCCATCCTTGAGCCCAAGCCATAAAGAAACGTTGCTCTGCTGTAAATCCATCAATTTTTTCTGGTGCAGTTTTTCCTTCTAATGATTTTTTGAATGCATAGTAAGAAATTGTTAAACCACCTAAATCCGCAATGTTTTCTCCTAATGTTAATTCACCATTTACGTGCATGCTATCAATTGCAACGTAAGAGTTAAATTGTTTTACAAGGATATCAGTTTTTGCTTTGAATTTTGTTTTGTCTTCTTCTGTCCACCAGTTTTTTAAGTTACCATCTCCATCAAACTGTGAACCTTCATCATCAAATCCGTGAGTAAACTCATGACCAATGATTGCACCCATTGCACCATAGTTAACAGCATCGTCAGCATCTGGGTTAAAGAATATTGGTTGCATGATACCTGCAGGGAATACAATCTCGTTCATTGGTGGGTTGTAATATGCATTGATTGTTGGAGGAGTCATTAACCATTCTCCTTTATCAATTGGCTTACCCAATTTATCCATGTTCAATGCAAATTCGTATTTGTTTGCATTTAAGAAGTTTACCACATACGAGTTACGGTTGATTTCTAATGAAGAGTAATCTTTCCATTTATCAGGGTAACCTAATTTACGTGTGAATTTTTTTAATTTTTCAATTGCTTTTGTTTTTGTTTCTGGACTCATCCAGTCACGTGTTTTGATACGCTCTTCGTAAGCAGCTGTTAAGTTGTCTACCATTTCGTTTACACGTTTTTTACTTTCTTCAGTAAAATGTTTTTGAACAAATAATTGTCCTAACGCATCACCTAATGATTTATCAGTAGCTTCCAATGCATTTTTCCAACGAGGTTTCATTGCTGGAATACCCATCAATGTTGTTCCGTAGAAATTGAAATGTTCCTTAACAAAGTTGTCGCTCAACTTGCTTGATGTACCATCAATTAAATGCCAACGGATGTATGTTTTCCAATCGTTGATTGATACTGCTTTGATTTGTTTGTTTAATTCTTTGTAGAAATCAGGTTGTGCAACTATTACGTTTGCAATGTTTTTAGCGCCAATACCTTCAAAGTATAAGTTCCAGTTGAATGCAGGTGTTAATTCTGAAAGTTCTTTAATTGTTTTTTTGTTGTATTGTTTTTCAGGATCGCGCATTTCCACTTTTGTCATGGATGCTTTTGCGAAGTTTGTTTCAATACCAAAAATCAAGTTTGCATTTTTATCAGCTACTTCAGGCTTATCACCAAGCAATTGGAACATTTTTGAAATATGTTCTTTGTATGCTTTTTGAATACCTATCGTACGCTCATCTTTATTAGTATAATAATCACGGTCAGGTAAACCAATTCCACCTTGGTAGTATTGCAAGATGTATTCAGTGCTAATTTTTGGATCTTGTCCAACATAACCACCAAACATAGGGTTGATTCCTTCAGTATGTAAGTGCGCTATTACTTTAACTAAATCATCTGTTGTTTTAATGTTTTCAATAGCAGCAAATTCATCTTTTAAGCTGTTTGCACCGTCTGCATTTAATTTAACAGAATCCATTGCAGCAGAGTAGAAGTCGCCAATTTTTTGAACATTACTACCTGGCTTCGCTGATTTGTCTGCAGCAGCTTCTTCAAGAATCGCTAATAATTTAGCTTTGTTTTGTTTGTCAAGCTCGTTGAAGCTTCCCCAACGACTTTCTGTTTCTGGAACAGGATTGTTTTTCATCCAGTTACCATTTACAAATTGGTAAAAATCATCAACAGGCTTCACTGTACTGTCGATATTAGCTATATCAATACCGGTATTTTTTACCGCGTTAGCTTCTTCTTTTTTTGCCTCTCCGCCACATGCGATTAGAGCAGTGATTGCAGCAAAAGCAGAAATGGTTAAAATGTGTTTATTCATTTTTTTTTATGTTTAGATAGGCGAATTTAGGCTAAATCCATTACCTGACAAAAAGATTTTGTTGAATGGTTAGTAAGTCTGATAAGTGGATGAAATAGAGTGTTTTACACGTTCACAATTTGGTCCTTTTCAATGTATACCAGTAGCTTTTCAGTAATGGTATATCCCATTTCGTGTAATAAGTCGGCATAGCCAATAACCTGCTGACCGTGTTCTTTTTTCTGCTCACCTGTTTTGTAATCGATAATGGTTGCCATTTTGCCATTTATTACAATACGGTCAGGGCGAAATAACTCACCATTTGCATTGATGATTTCGGCTTCGTTTTTAATGATTAAACCCTCTTGGAAATAGGGCTTTAATTGGTCTTTGGAAATAATTTTGGGTATAGTTACGAGCAAACTGTCGCGCTCTTCGGTATCAATCAATCCTTCTTCGAACATGCTATTAATAGCAAATTCAGTATCGCTTTCATAAATGATTCGAGCCAAAGCGGTATGCACTTTTACTCCATAATCTTTTTTAGTTTCGGCCATATTCGTATTCCAAATGCTGGGTGCTGCTGCACGCATTTTGATACTATCGCGCCATTGGTTGGAGTTAAAGGTTTTTAATTCATAATTATTGCTCAATGTAGTGGTATGCTGTTCCTTGTGTTTGCTTGCATTACCAAAGGTGTAAATGTTGGTTCCAGCATTTAATAATCCTTTACTTTGATAATAATAGCTGAACATGTCGGTAATGGTGGAGATGGTATCCTTTCCTTCGGTTTGTTTGCCTGTTATTACATACAAACGTTCTTCTGGACGGGTTTGTGCAACGTACACTACGTTTAAATTATCGAGCAATGACTTATTGTTTTCTTCTTCGTATAAATCAGCATAAGGCGTTTTTTCCAAATCTTTCGATGTAGGAACAATTGCAGAAGGTAAGTTATCCAATAAAGGATGTTCCAAATTAATCCATAAGTTTTTCTTTCCTTTTTCGACTTTACCGTTCGAAAAAGGTAAAATCACCACTGGGAATTCCAATCCTTTGGAACGATGGATACTCATAATTTTAACTGCATTGATTCCTTGAGGAACAATCAAGGACACTTTATCTTTTTTCTCCGACCAATATTCAATAAAATCGTTCAGGTTATTATTCTTTTTTAAAGTGTAGTTGAGTACTTCATCTAAAAAGAACTGGATATAGGCATTTGGTTTTTCGTTCAGATGAAACAAGCGTACCAAGGTTTCACATAATTCATAAATCGAAATTTTTGCAAGCTGGTGATAGCTGAACTCAGGTGCACAATTTTTTAATAATGCATTTAAGCTTGTTTTCTTTTTATCTTTTAAAAGCTCATCAATGTTTGTATCCTTGATGTAATTGCGAGTGATTAAATACTCCAAAATCTCGGCATGAACAATATCATCCGTATTGTTGGCAAGGTACTTCAGTAATGAATAAATAAAACTTACTTCTTGCGATTTGTTTAATAGCAATGAATCGGAAGAAATAACGTTGATGCCATGTGCTGTTAGATAGTTCGCAATTTCACTCCCATTGGAATTTGTTCGAACTAAAATGGCAATGTCTTTCAAGGAATAATTATCCTTTAAAATTTCATTGATCAATTCAAGCGTTCGTTGCTTGTTGAATTCCATGAAATCTTCCTTTTTGTCGGTAGATGTAAATTCTACCTGAACAAAACCTCCCGTATTTTCAGGATTAAAACCTTGTTCCAAATCGTTGTAAATATTTTGAAACTTATTGTTTAGTTTGCCCGATACTGTTCTGAAAAAATCGTTGTTGAATTCAATGATTTCACGTTTACTTCTAAAGTTATTTTTTAATACTTGAGGGTTGTGATTCCGCTCCAATGCGGCTTCGCGCTCCAGCACCAAAGGATTATCATTGTGTGAAAATATTTTTGGTAGCACAGCAAATTGTTCCACTTCGCCACCTCGCCAGCGATAAATGGCTTGTTTGCCATCGCCAACCAGCATGGTGAAATGTCCGCTCGCCAAAGAATTATCGATGAGTGGCAATAAATTTTGAAATTGCAATACCGAAGTATCCTGAAACTCATCAATCAAATAATTGTTGTAGCGTTCGCCCAAGCGTTCATAAATGAAAGGAATGGGTTCATTCAATACAATTTTTGCAATCATCTTATTGAATTCAGAGATGTGCAAAATGTTGTTATCGGTTTTGTATTCATTTAATAATTTTTCAATCTCGTTTAATACTGCCAATGAATAAATGTTTCTATTTATTAATTGGAATAACATATAATCGGAATAATCCTTTTCCTTAATGATATCAATTGCATTAAAAATAGTTAAGAGCTCCGATTTTATTCCTTCTATTGCTGCTGCATCTTCTTTGCTTAGTTTTCCTCCTGGCCATTTATCTTCACCAACAGTTGTTCTTACATAGGAGTTGGGTTCAATTTTATCAATTGCACCTTTCGATAAGCGATCAAAATAGGCGTAAATGCCTTTATCACCATAATAAAACGATTTACTCGTTAAACCCGCTTTTTGAATAATTTCAGTTGCTTTTTTTGCTTCTGCTGTTACCGCACTTTCAAACTTTTTAATGGAGGTAAAAAGGGTGTCTTTGATTTTGAAAAAGTCATCAACACTCAAGGTGCGCAGTTTATCAATATAAATGTTCCCTTCTTCAGTCAATAAATTTTTGGCAAAAACTTTCAAATCATGTTCAATGTGCCAACTCTTTTCATCATCGGTTTTACTTTCGGTAAATTCAATGAGCGCTTTTGTTAGTTGTTCGTTATTACCAGTTTGAGAAATTAATAAATCAATGGCTTGCGTCAGTAATTTATCATCATCCATTTCAATTTCAAAACTCATCGGAATTTTTAAATCGAAGGCAAAGGTGCGTACTACTTTGTGAACAAAGCTATCGATGGTGCCAATGGCAAAGTCGGAATAATTATGAAGAATAGAGCTTAGCACATTGTTGGCGCGCTCACGAATCATTGCATCCGTTAATTGTATAGGTGTATTTAGTTTTGGATGCTCTTTTAAAATTCCTAAGAGTGTAGTTGTTCCACCACTAATTTTCGAATAATCATCCATGGCTAACTCCTTCAGCGCCTTGATGATACGGTCCTTCATTTCGTTTGCCGCTTTATTGGTAAACGTAATGGCTAAAATATGTTTATAAGCTTGCGGAGGATTGTTTCGGTCATTCAATGCAAGCGCCAAGTATTCCTTTACGAGTGTAAAGGTTTTTCCTGAACCGGCCGAAGATTTATAAACAGTAAAATTCTTGTCTGCCATGGCTTGTTGAATGAGTATTGCAAATTACAGATTTATCTCGTATTTTTATGATAAATATATTCAGCAAATGAAAAAAATTGTACTTAGTATAGCTTCATTATTACTTTTAACGAGCAGCGTTGCAACTGCTCAGGAAAACAATATTCACCCTGGTGATTTATTGGTCTTATTGAAGCCTGGTGCCAATGTCGAACAGCTTTGTTCCGATTTAAGTAAGTTAAACGGACAAAGTACCGAATTGAAAATGGTGGAACCCCTTTCAAAATCCATGAACATTTATTTGTTGCATTTTAATGATGCAGCAGTTGATCAATACAAATTGTTGAATGCTGTTAAGCTTAACTCAAATGTGAGCATCGCACAATTTAATCATACGTTTACTGAGCGCGTTATTCCCAACGATCCTCAGTTTGGAGTGATGTGGGACATGAACAATACTGGTCAAAGTGGAGGATTGGTGGATGCAGACATTGATGCTGTGGAAGCATGGGACATAACAACAGGTGGTTTAACAGTACAAGGCGATTCAATTGTAGTTGCCGTTGTAGATGGTGGATTTGATTTAGCACAACAAGATTTGAATTTCTGGAAAAATTATGATGAAATACCAAACAATTCAATTGATGATGATAACAACGGTTACATCGATGATTATGATGGTTGGTACACCCAAAACAATACCGATAATGTTCCTAGTCAATCACATGGTACACATGTATCAGGTACAGTAGGAGCAAAAGGGAACAATGGAATAGGAGTAACGGGTGTAAACTGGAATGTAAAAGTGATGCCATTGGCATACGGAAATACCGGAGGATTGGAATCGAATGTAGTGGAAGCATATGCGTATGCACGCGATCAACGTAGAGAATACAACCAAACCAATGGTGCTAAAGGTGCATTTGTAGTTGCTACAAATTCTTCCTTTGGTGTGGATTTGGCTCAACCATCGGCTTATCCATTGTGGTGTGCTATGTACGATTCATTGGGTGCAGTAGGTATTTTAAGTGCAGGAGCTACAGCCAATGCAAATTACAATGTAGATACACAAGGCGATATTCCAACAGCTTGTACAAGCGACTGGTTAATTACAGTTACAAATACTACCCGTAACGATGTGAAAGCAACTGCTGGTTATGGTGCTACAACCATTGATTTAGGTGCTCCGGGATCAAGCATTACATCTACTTATCCATCCAATGCATACACTTCTATTTCTGGTACATCCATGGCAACACCGCATGTTGCAGGAACCATTGGTTTAATGTTATCTGTTGCATGTCCATCTTTTATTACTAATTACAAAGCAAATCCAAGTGCAATGGCTTTGGTTTTAAAAGATTCATTGTTAAATGCCGCGAATCCAATTGCAGCATTAAGTGGAATAACTGTAACAGGTGCTCGTTTGAATTTGTTTAATGCCGTTAAAGCCATTCAAAATTATTGTTTGGTAGGAATTGATGAAGCAACTGCAGCGGCAAGTCCATTCAGTGTTTTAAATGCTTATCCAAACCCTGCGAATAGCAAATTAACTGTTGCTTACAATAGCATGGTGGATGTAGAAGTAGTAATGACCAATTTGTTAGGACAAGAAGTAAAACGCATCAAAGGTGATACCTCTACGAAAGGAATTCAGCATACGGTTATTGATTTAACCTCCGTTTCAAAAGGTGTTTATTTTATTACCATTGATAGCGGTAATGCAGTCTCGAATGTTATGAAAGTGATTGTTCAATAATTACTTGCACATATCTATAAAAAGCCGAAACATTTTTGTTTCGGCTTTTTTGTTTAAGCAAACACCATCGTGTTTTGTAATGCCTTTATTTTTGCATTCAGTTGTTCAAACTCTTCAAAATTCAATGTTTGTTGTCCATCCGACATGGCTATCTCTGGCTCTGGATGTATTTCGATGATGGCTCCATCTGCACCAGCAATCATAGATGCCAACGCAATTTTTTCAACATGTCTTCTAATTCCAATCCCATGCGAAGGGTCAGCGATTACAGGTAAATGACTTTTCTCTTTTAGTATTGGAATTGCATTTATATCAAAGGTATTTCTGTACGCATTTTCAAATGTTCGAATACCTCGTTCACATAAAATTAATTTTTCATTTCCTGCCGAAAAAATATATTCTGCCGATTGCAACAATTCATCAATGGTTCCAGCAATTCCTCTTTTTATTAATACCGGTTTGTTCACACTACCTAATGCATCTAATAAATTGAAGTTTTGGGTATTCCGAGCTCCTACTTGAAATATATCTACATAGTTGAGCATTTCTTCTATTTGCGATACTTGCATCACTTCTGTTATTATTTTTATTCCTTTTTTCCGACAAGCAGTATGAAATAGTTTTAATCCTTCCAATCCCATTCCTCGGTAGGAGTAAGGCGAACTTCTTGGTTTGTAAACTCCACCCCGCATAATCTTAATTCCACACCGTACCAATTCAGTTGCGATTTGTTCTATTTGCGCTTCACTTTCAATGGAGCATGGACCAGCCATTAAGGTAAAATCACCAGCACCAATTTTAATTCCATCGCCTAAATCAATTTGGGTATTATTTACTTTCCATTTAGAGGATACCAGCTTGTAGTTGTCGGTCACACGATGAACATCAAGTACACCAGTCAATTTCCCAATTTTTCGAATATCAAAATCTTGTTGAACGATGCCCACAATGTAGTTGCCCGACTGTGTTTGAATGGAAGAAAATTTTATTTTGTTCGATTCCAATAATGTAAACAATTGATTTAAATCAGATTGATTACTATTTTTTTCTAATTGAATTATCATGCTGTAAATGTTTTTAAAAATGTTTTGATTGACACTTCTGATAAATTGTTTTTTGAAAGATGCTCAATGAATGCACTTCCAATAATGCAACCATTGCTATAATTACAAGCGAAATCAAATTTGTCCTTGTTGTTAATGCCAAAGCCTGTGATTACTGGATTCTTCAAACTCATTTTGCTTATTCGTTCGAAATACTCTTTTTCGTTTTTTAGTTTGTTTGAATTACCAGTAATGCTGTTGGAGGATACCATGTATATAAAACCATTGCTTTTTTTATCAATGCGTTGAATGCGTTCCGTGGTTGTTTCTGGTGTTATTAATAGAATGTTGCTGATGTTATTTTTTAAGCAATTTTTTTTAAATCTATTTTCATAGTAGTTTAACGGCATATCCGGAACGATTATTCCATCAATGCCAATTTCTGCACATTTCTCAATAAATTTTTCCTCACCAAATTGTAGGATTGGATTCAAATACCCCATAAGCAAAATGGGGATGGATGTTTGTGTGCGCACACCTTCTAATTGTTTAAATAAAAGGCTTAGCGTCATTCCATTTTTTAATGCAATTTCGCTGCTGCCTTGAATGGTTGGTCCATCGGCCAATGGATCCGAAAATGGTATTCCAATTTCTACCATGTCTGCACCAGCACTTTCTAAATGTTTTAGTATTGTTCTAGTACTATCGATTTCAGGAAAGCCTGCTGTAAAATAAACCGAAATTATTTTTTTGTCTTTCTCTTGGAATAATTGATGTATTCTGTTTTTCATAGCTTAAAATGTTTTTTATAGGTTAACATGTCTTTATCTCCACGTCCCGAAAGATTAACAACCACCACATCCGATTTTTTAAATTTTATTTTTTCGAGTTGTGCAAGTGCATGTGCTGATTCAAGCGCTGGTATGATTCCATCATGCCTCGATAATTCAAAGGCTGCAGTTAAAGCTTCATCATCTGTTATACTTACAACTTCCGATAGTTTACTTTTATGCAAGAAAGCATGCGCAGGTCCAATTCCAGGATAGTCTAATCCCGCAGAGATGGAGTGCGGTTCAAAAATTTGTCCATCATCGGTTTGAATGAGATATGTTTTGCTGCCATGAATAATTCCTACTTTACCTAATGCAATGGTCGCTGCTGTTTTAGTTGTTTTTACACCTTCACCTGCTGCTTCCACTGCAATCAACTTAGTTTTCCCATTGTCTATAAAATGGTAAAAAGCACCCATTGCATTGCTTCCTCCACCAACACATGCAATGATGTAGTCTGGATAATCAACACCTTTTATTTTTTTTAGCTGTGATTTAATTTCTTCACTAATGATTGATTGAAATTCGGCTACCATATCTGGATAGGGGTGTGGACCAACCACAGAACCAATAATGTAATGGGTATCAACTGGATTGTTAATCCATTCTCGAATGGCTTCATTGGTAGCATCTTTAAGTGTTTTACTTCCTGTTTTTGCAGGTACAACTTCGGCACCCAACAATTTCATACGTTCCACATTTGGTAATTGACGAGCAATATCAATTTCACCCATAAAAATGGTGCATTTTAAGTTCATTAATGCACAAGCGGTTGCAGTTGCTACGCCATGCTGACCAGCACCTGTTTCGGCAATGATTCTTGTTTTATTTAATCGCTTCGCTAATAAAATTTGTCCGATGGTATTGTTTATTTTATGAGCGCCTGTATGATTTAAATCCTCTCGCTTTAAATAAATTTGAGCATTGTGTTTTTTAGAAAGATAATTTGAAAAGTATAGTGGAGTAGGTCTTCCCACATAATCCTTTAACAACGATCTGAATTCCTTTTGAAATTCTTTTGAACGAATTGTTTTTCTGTAATTCTGTTGTAGTTCAAGTACATTTTTATAAAGCATTTCTGGAATAAAGGCTCCTCCAAATTCTCCATAAAATCCTTGTTTATCGGGTGTAAACTGTTTCATTTGTTTTTATTTTAGTAAAAAGTGTTTTTGTTTTGGTTACTGATTTGAATCCTGGATATTCTTCGATTTGACTATTGATATCAAGAGCATACAAACTCTTGTGTTTTAGTTTTAAAGCTTCCTCAATATTGTCTAATCCAATTCCTCCGCTTAAAAAGAATGTTTTTTCTTGGGTATACTTTTTTAGAATCCGCCAATCAAATGATGCACCGCTACCTCCATAGGTTTCGCTAGCTGTGTCAAATAAATAGTGGTCGCAATGATTTGCATATGGCAATAAACTGTTGAAATCAAAATCAGTATGTAGTTGAAATGCTTTTATGATTTCAAGGTTCGACTTTTTTAATTCCATACAATCATGTACTGTTTCATTTCCATGCAATTGAATGGAATTTAAATCGTAGGCTTCACTTATTTTTAAAATTGTTGCTACCGATTCATTTACGAATACACCTGTTTTGTTGATTGTCTTCGGAAGCGATTTTACAAAATCAGCTATGTTTTCATTATTCACCGTTCGTGGCGATTTATCATAAAAGATAAATCCTATATAATCGGGCTTTAAAGCTGCTATCTCCGAAATATTCGCAGGAACCTTCATTCCACAAATTTTTACTTTCATTTTAGTTCTTTTATAAGTTGTTTGCACTTTTCACTTGGATTGCTTGACCGCATAAAATATTCTCCAATCAAAAATCCATTGAATCCGTTTCGTTTTAACTCTTTTATTGTTTCTGCACTATCAATTCCACTTTCCGCAATTTTTACAATCCCTTTAGGAATCAAACTACCCAAATGCAAACTATTCTCGAGATTCATTTTAAAATCAACTAAATTTCTATTGTTGATTCCCAATAGGCTAGGACTTAGTGCTAAACAGTCCTTTATTTCTTTTTCCGATTCTGTTTCTATTAGTACTTCCAATTGTAACTGTGTTGCCAATTCGGTAAACTTCTTCAGTTGTTCAATGCTGAGTAGTTTTGCAATTAATAAAATAGCATCTGCACCCATTGATTTTGATTCGATGATTTGGTATTCATCAATGATGAACTCTTTTCGAAGAATAGGGCAGTAGTTAAATTTTCGGGCTGTTTCTAAATCATTTTTTTTAGCGCCAAAGAATTGCTCATCTGTTAAAATCGATAATGCCGATGCTCCCGCTTGCATGTAGCCAAGACTGATTTTTTCTACATCGGCATATTTATTAATAATGCCCTTTGAGGGTGATTTTCGTTTGAATTCAGCAATGATGCCGCTTCTTACTGGATCACAGATGTATTCTTTTAATGATACAGTAGGACTATCGAAGTAGGTACTTTTTTCTAAGAGTTTAGTGGTAACCAAACTTTTTCGTTCGGCCACTTCAATAGTTTTTTGTTGTTTAATTTGGTCTAAAATGTTCATCGTACTTCTTTTAAAATGGTGAATGCTTTTTTTGCTTTTTGTTCGAATAAGGAGTCTTTGGCAATTATTATTGCCGATTGAAGATTTAGCTCCGGCATTTTCGTTTTTAATGCCATTGCCGAATTAGCAAGTATTACCGCATTTTGCTCTTCACTGCCTTTCCCATCCAATAGTTTAATAAATAAGTTTGCTGCATCTTCAATGGTTTTTCCTCCATCAAGGCTGTTTTGAGAAATTCTATTAAATCCAAAATCTGCTGGTTTTAGAATGTGTTCGCCTTGATTTGTAATTAACTTACAATTGTCGGTTAAGGTTATTTCATCGTATCCATCAAATGAATGAAGGATGCTATACCTTACATTTTCTTTCTGAAAAATGTAATTGTAGATTCTTGCCAGTTCTTGATTAAAAACACCCACCATCTGAACTGTTGGTTGCGATGGGTTTACCAATGGTCCAAGCATGTTAAAAAAGGTTTTTAATCCCAATGCTTTACGAATGGTACCTATTCGTTTCATAGCGGGATTAAACAGTGGAGCATGAATAAAACAAATGTTTGCTTCCTTTAGCTGTTCTTTGAGCTTCGTTTCTTCCGTTGTAAATTGTATTCCTAAATGTTCTAATACATTGGATGAACCAGAAATGGAGGATACTCCATAATTGCCATGTTTGGCTACCGAAACTCCAGCTCCTGCAACAACAAAGGAGGTAATGGTGGAAATGTTGAATGTATTTTTTCCATCACCACCAGTTCCGCAAAGGTCCATTGGATCAAATTCACTTAAATTTAATTTTGTGCAAAGTTCCAATAAGCCTTCTCTAAAACCCATTAACTCGTTTATCGTAATACTTCTCATATTAAAAACAGTAAGGAAGGAGGCTATTTCAGACTCATTATACTTCCCATTCCCAATTTCAATTAGAATCTGTTTTGACTCTTCTTGTGAAAGAGTTTTGTGTTGGTAAAGATTTGATAATGTATTTTTCATTTTTGATGATTTATCCAGTTACTTAAAATTGTTTTTCCATGTTGCGTTAGTATCGATTCGGGATGAAATTGAAGTCCTCGAATATCCAATGTTCTGTGCCGAATAGCCATGCAATTGTTGTTTTTATCGATGGCAATGGTTTCTATTTCTTTTGCATTGGAGGGATCTACCACCCAAGAATGATAATGCCCGATTGTGAATTCAGCATTTATCTTATCAAAGAGATAATCTTGTTTTAGTACATTTAGTTTAGAGCTTACACCATGCAATGGTTCTTTAAGATTAATTAATGTTCCTTCAAAATATTCTCCAATGGCTTGATGGCCTAAGCAAATTCCAAGAATACTTTTTGTTGCTGCACAGTGCTCAATAATCTGAGGCATTAAGCCCGCATCTTTTGGTATGCCTGGTCCGGGCGACAATAAAATTTTATCATAAGCTTGGACCTCTTGTAAGGTGATTTTATCATTTTTGCGAACATCAATTTGTTCAACACCAATTTCTTTTATTAGGTGTACAATGTTGTACACAAATGAATCATAATTGTCGATTACTAAAATTTTCATATTAAATCGTTTTTGCAAGTTGAATTGCCTTTTTCAAAGCAGATAATTTATTGTTAACCTCTTCCAGTTCTAATTCAGGCTGTGATTTTGATACGATGCCACATCCTGCTTGATAGGTAAGTGTATTGTTTTGGCAAATGAATGATCGAATGAAGATGGCATGATTGAATGAATCATCAAATCCGATAAATCCAATTGCACCACCGTATAAATTCCGATTGTCTGGTTCCAATTCATCAATCAATGTCATGGCTTTGTGTTTGGGTGCACCCGACAATGTACCCGCAGGATACGTATCAATTAATAATTGATAGGCTGGAGTATGCTGTTCAATTGTGCCCGATACCTTTGAAACCAAGTGTATCACATGTGAATAGTATTCAATCTTTTTTAGACTTTCTACGTTCACCTGATTACAATTTTTACTCAAATCATTTCTTGCCAAATCAACCAACATGGTATGTTCGGCATTTTCCTTTTCGTCTAAGAGTAATTTTTCTGCCAGTTGTTCATCTTCATTTATATTCCCAGTTCGTTTGTATGTTCCCGCAATAGGATTAATGGTGGCTTTCGATTGGTTGATGGTTAGTTGAGCTTCTGGCGATGATCCAAATAGTTTTATATCTCCATAGTTGAAAAAGAATAAATAGGGGGAAGGGTTAATCGACCGTAATGCACGATACACATTAAATTCATCGCCCGTATAAGCAGTTTTGAATTTTCTCGAAAGTACCAGTTGGAATACATCTCCGATGTTGCAATGATGGATTCCCTTTTTGATTGCATTTAAAAATTGACTGTCTTCAAAGTTCGATGATTCCGAGCCTTCCGTTTGGAACGAATACGTTTGAATGGATCTGTTTTTTAAAATATCTAAGATGGAGTTGAGCTGTGATTCTTCACCCTCCAGTAGATGTTCCAAAACAAATAGTTCATTGTTGTAATGATTAAAAACAATAATGAAGCGATAAAGATGGTATTGGATCAAGGGTATACGACTATCGTTAGGTTTGAATTTAATGTCTTCAAACAATGGAATAGCATCGTAGGAAGTATAACCAAACAGGCCATTACTCACAAAACCTTTTTCTAGATTTTGAGATTTGAATTTGCTTTTAAACTCATTTAGTTTATGCTCAACCTTAATTTCATTGGTGCTGTATTCAATGCTATTTCCATCTGGATAAGAAATAGCAGTTGTTTTTGAATCAACAACAAATGAAGCAATAGCAGAAAAACAAATGTAGGAATAGTTGTTTTCTTTGCTCTTATGATCGGAGCTTTCGAGTAATACACTGTTCGTGTATTTGTCTCTAATTTTTAAATAGACCTCTACAGGTGTATGTATGTCACTTAAAGTTTGGTATACGTTCGTATAAAGTTGATAGTTCATTTCGATAAAATTGGAGATTATGGGAAATAAAAAAGCCCGCTGAATTCAGCGGGCTTCTCATATGTATGATTACAAAATAAAAGGCACTACCAACTGAATCCTAGGGGGGATTTAGTTTGCCAAAGCCAAGTATTATTTTGTGTGTAGTTGTTCATTTTGTTGCACAAAGGAAATGAAATATTTTTACATAGACACAAAAAAAATAAAAATATTTTTTAGTTGAATAAACTATTGATTCTTTTTATGAGTTCTAAATTCTTCTCATTCCCTTGATTTTGTTGATGATTATAGATATAAAAAGTGACTGTGTTATAATTTTCAATCAGTACATCCGGATGATGATCCAATTCATCTGCAACAACTGCAACATCATTTAGTTTCAAAATAATATCAGTAAATGATTTTAACTGATAGCACTTTTTATATTTTCCATTTTCTAATTCCCATTCCATAGTTCTAGTTTTTTAGTTTTTTTGATTTCATTTCTCATAAAAGGTATTGAATCGATTAATTGCTCAAACGATTCAAGCACAAAATACGTTGTTTGAATTTCATCGGTTTTGAAGGGTGTTTGAATAATCTCCTGAATGTCGAAAGGTTTAAAATTCACCTTTCCACTTGCCACATGATTCGTTTCACCAAACGATGACATTATTCCAGCACCATACGATTTAATAGTTTGTTCATGGATTACACCAAATTCAATGGTGAACCAGTATAAACGTTGCAATTGTAAAACAATAAATTCATTCTCTTTGTTTTCCACTCCTAGTTTACCAAATGCTTCCATGAAACTTGAAAATACAGGGTCGGCCAACAATGGGATATGACCAAAGATATCATGAAACATATCTGGTTCTTCTAAATAGTCCATGTTTTTAATACTTCTTAACCAGGTGGATGAGCAAAACTTCTTTTTTGATAGCAGCTCAAAAAAGTCATTTACAGGTATTAACCCTGGTACTACGTTTATGCTCCAACCAGTTCTACCTTCGAACCATTGGTTGATTTTTTGGAAATGCGGCAGTTCCTCTTTATTGATAACGTCCTGCATTTCGGATAATGATTTTAGGTAAACAGTTGATCCTTTTTCTTGAAGATTGTTCCATTGTCGTTCAAAAAGCAAGTTCCATACCTGTTGATCCTCTTTTGTGTAAAGCTCAAAATTTTGTTTCATTGTGTGTTGTTTTATGGCTTTTGCAAAAGGGTAGAACAAAAAAAACCGACCTCTTGCGAAGCCGGTTTAGTTAGTTGATTTATATAAATACTATTACACGACTCCTAAGCTGGAATCGTAATAATAAAATGTATTTGTCTTTTTGTTCATGAAGCAAATGTATATAAAATTGCTAAACACTAGCAAAAATTTTTTTAGTTACCAATTTTAAATCCTAAACTACCACCCGAACTACGTTCGTTTGTTAATTCAAATTCTTTCACATCGCTCAATGCCAAGGAATGCAATAGCTCTGCTGTACGCTCTGCACTTGGCATTTCGGCCAATCGTAAATGCTGATTTTTGATGGCTTCAGCAATTACCTGACGCACCGTTCGTGCATTACCAAAATGTTTATCGCGATTGGAATGGATATGATTAAAATAATTTTTCAAATGTGCTTCTGCTTCCGCATTAGGCGTTATTTTTTCTTTCGATAAAATGTTTAATGCTATCGCATATAATTCTTCAGGTGAATAATCATTAAACACAAACGTACGATCGAAACGTGATTTTAAACCGGGATTGGATTCCACAAACTCATTCATGTTGTCGGTATAACCCGCTACAATAATTCCAAACTGCCCACGCAAATCTTCCATGCGTTTTAAAATTACTTGAATGGCTTCTTGTCCAAAATCATTACCAATCGATTTGTTGGCCAATGCATACGCTTCATCAATGAATAAAATTCCACCTTGTGCTTCTGCAATTTTCTCTTGTGTTTTGGTTGCTGTTTGTCCAACCCAACCTGCCACCAATGCTTCACGGTCTACTTCCACCAAATGCCCTCGTTCCAACAATCCTAAGCCTTTGTATATTTTTGCAATGATACGTGCAACAGTTGTTTTACCAGTTCCTGGATTCCCTGTAAAAATGCTGTGTAGTGAAAATTTATTCAACACATCGCGACCCGTTTCTTTGTAAAAACGAACCAACTTCACCAACTCATTTATTTCTTCTTTGATATTGTTCATGCCGGTCAATGCATTCAACTCGGCCAAACCTTCACGCAATAATTTTTCGTTTACACCCAAGCTCAATTTCTTTTTGCCTTGTGCTGCAAACACTTTTTGTACATCTTGCAATTCAATGGTCGAAAGTGTTTCGTTCGATAAATCGGCAACGTTTGGATGATTCATCAAGCGCAAACCTAAATTCATTTTTGCTTCATCAATTACCGAATACACATAACGTGCATTCCCAAACGCATTGTCGCGTGTGCGATACACGTCTATCAACATTTCTTGCAAATAACTTTTTGCATCACTGGTAAGTGTAACACCTTTTTTTGTTGCCGCTAATTCAGCAATGGCAAACATTTCTTCCGGCATATAATCTTCGAAATGGAAGTAATGATTGAAACGTGATTTTAATCCAGGATTCGAATCAATAAAGTTTTGCATCTCCTTTGGATAACCAGCACACATAATGGCAATGTCGCCAGTACCATCACTCATCTCCTTGATTAATATTTCCAATACTTCATGTCCAAAGTCGTTGGAGTCTTCTTTTGCACGTGTTAATGAATAGGCTTCATCAATAAATAAAATACCGCCTTTTGCATCTTCAATGGCTTTCTTCACCTTAGGTGCTGTTTGTCCGATGTATTGCGCCACCAAATCCGAACGATCGACTTCCATTACAAGACCTTTGCTCAGCAAGCCCATCTTTTTGTAAATCTTTCCAAGCATGTTTACAATGGTTGTTTTTCCAGTACCAGGATTACCTGTAAATACGCTGTGTAAATTGATTCGGCTATTGTCATCAAAACCTTTTTCCTTACGTAACTTTATAAAGTTGATGTAATTGATATGATCGCGAATGTTCTTTTTAATGTTTTCCATTCCCACCAGCTCGTCAACTTTTGCAAGTAATTGCTCAACTGTTTCTTCAGGTACTTGTTCGGTAGTATTGCTATTTGCGCTTGTTACAGCGGTATTCGATTCGGTCATGATCACTGGCAATGCAATCCCTTCAATGTTTTCGCTACCAACTTCGAATGGGATTGTTGCAATGAGTGTATCCATAAATACAATCTCTACTTTGTATTTATCATCTTTCCAACTGCCAGCAGCTTCGCTTCCCCAGCCAGCATCAAATGTAAATGTCAGTTCCTTTTTATCTTTTTCGATATAGCCGTTACGCAGTGTTTGTCCTTTTGCCTGACCAGCATCATCGTAAAAATTGAAAAACAATTCGTAGTTCCAGTCGCTCGCTGTTAATGTACGCACCTTGCATTCAACCCACAAATAAGGAGTTTTAGCGCGATCGAATTTTTTTAAGTACGTTCTATTGGTAATGTTCCAACCATCAAAGGGACCCGCAAACAATTTAACCGATTCCAATGCAAAATAAGGATTGTTGTTTACGGTTACTTTTCCAACTTCTTCGATAAAGAAATTGCGTGAGCCAACCAGTTCGCCATCAATGTATCCTTCCCACACATAATGTCCTTTGAACCAATAAGCACCTTCGGTAGCATTGCCCCAACCATCGCGCACAAACACAATGTTGTCGGTCATGTTTATGGATTGCGTGGATTCAAGCGAACACAATTCTTTTTTCTCGCTGCCTTTTAATTCAAAACATTTGAGAGTGATTTTTGCACTCCAGTTTTCTTCATCAAACAATTTATTGTAGAACGAAAATTCGGTACGAACGTAGGTGGTTTCTGCTCTGTCGAAAACAGTGCGGTATTTTTTTGTTGCATTGGCCATCCATTCGTCAGACGAATAGATTTTCATGTCTTTAAATTTATAATTCTTTGCCATAAATCAATCTATCAATTGGGAGTACTAAAATATGCAAAAAAAAGGCAACAAAAAACCCGTTACAGGCGTAACGGGCATTTGTTAATTAGATAAATCTCTCTAAACTAAATCTAATTATTAATAATTGCCTGCGGCAAGTGCTTTTTGTGAAGGGTCGTAGCTAGTAGCTTCTTTAAATAATACACCATTCACGAATATTTGTACAGTTACTGTTTTTCTTGCTGGTAAAACGTTTGCAGCTTCAACTGATAAATAACTTCCTTTTTTGCAAGTAAAGTTAATTGCATAATAAGTTCTGCTTACTGTTTCTGTTTCCGATTCAAAAGTTCCGTTATCATCAGGCTTTTGGTAAGTGATTTCAACGTTTCCTGATTCGTTAGTTACTCTGTATTCAACATTGATGGTTGATGTTGGAGTTGAACTTTGTGGTACAACCTTGTCTTCTTTTTTACAAGAAACCATTGAAAGGCTTGCTATTATTGAAGTGTAAAGGATGATGTTTTTCATTTTTTTGTTTTATATACCTGAATTCGAGTGCAAAATTACACTTTATTTAATACAAAACAAATGTTTTGCGATAAATTTATTCTTTCAGTCGATAAAATTATTAACATTTTCGATGAACGGGTGTTTAAAACTGCTGAACTTTTTGAATTTTCGACAAATTGATGATTTTCTTACATGGTGAATAGTGAAGAGGGAATAGTAAATAGGGAATAGGGAATAGAACTGTGCAGTGTCAGTTCGTCCCGATAGCTATCGGGATGTCGAGAACGTGGGATGGTTTTTACCGCAAAGCATGCAAAGTATTACGCAGAGGAGCGCAAAGAATCTGTGGGTTGTCATTTCGTCCCGATAGCTATAGGGATGTCGAGAAAGTGTGTAGGCTTTTACCGCAATCCCAATAACTATCGGGAGCTAAGACGGAGAGAAGTCATTGCGAGGTCGTTTTTCACGACCGAAGCAATCTCCTGAGGACATTTAATTTTTTATTCTAATAATCTTTCTTCACTTTTTTCTTGATAAAAAAGTGACAAAAAATCAAGAAAGCATAATCGCTTCCCGCCTCTCCCTTTTTTCTCGAAAATCTACGAATGCGGCTAAAGCTCATTCTTTGATTTTCTGATAAAAAAGCGTTCACCGCAAGTCGGCATCGTATGCTTTCACTCCCGCCCGCTGCTTCGAAAGGATGCTGGATTAAGCTAAAAACATTTTTAGGATAAATCTATTGAGCTCTTGTCCGCCTCAGGCGGATTGTTGCTTTTTCATCAAGGAAAAAGCAAAAGAACTATATGCTCCCCGCAGATCCTAGATCAATCCCGATAGCTATCGGGATAGGATGACATGCTAGCGCACAAAAAAAATTACTTCCCAACAACAGCCGCCAATTCCTGATACGCTTTGCTCGTTTCGGATTTTAAGCGCTCAATAATTTCCTTTACCGGTTTAATATCCGAAATCAACTCAACACTCTGACCAGCACACCATAAGGTTTGGTAATTGCCTGGCTTCACCGATTGCTCTAACTTCTTCATGCCACTCAATTGTACCCACATTTTAAAATACTTCTTAGTTCTTGAATTGTTCGACAATAGTTTCTCAAACCAATTTTGTTTGTAGCCAATCTTTTTTGCAAAGGGTGTATTGATAATGGTACAAGGCGTACCCGATATTTTTTCGGTTAATACAATGTCGTTCATTTTTGAACTTACAATTGCATTTTTGTATTCGTTGTTTACACCAGCTTCGGTACTTGCAATAAAACGTGTTCCCATGGAAACACCTGCAGCACCCAATGCCAACATCGATAATATTCCTTCTCCGTTTGCGATACCACCTGCTGCTATTACAATTTTATCTGGAAAATGATGGTGCAAAGAGGAGATTAATACTTGTAGGGTATTCGGACCCGCATGTCCGCCAGCACCCTGACCAACTGCTATAAATCCATCACAACCCAATTCGTAACATTTTTGTGCATGCTCAATGTTGGTAACGTCACAAAATACTTTTCCGCCATAGGTATGTGCTTGCTCAATTACCTGTTTCGGACTGCCCAATGAAGTAATGTAAAATGGAACTTTTTTATCGACACAAATTTTTAAATGCTTTTCGTACAAAGGATTTGTTTTTTGTACAATTAGGTTGATACCGTATGTTCCTTTTGATGATAGTTTTTTCTTCTCTTCATTTAAATCGTCCAACATTTTTTCTAATTCACCTTCGTTGCGGTAGTTTAAGCTGGGGAATGTTGCTGCAATTCCGCTTTGCATACCTGATACCACCATTGCTTTGTTGCTCACCAAAAACATGGGTGCCATTATCAAAGGGAATTCTATATCTAAAAGGGAAGTTAGTTTTGTTTGCATACAGTATCTTTTTTACAAATTTAGTGATAATTATGAAGGGAAGGATTGTTGAGTGTGGATTGTTGAATTGTGAGTGGTCAGTTCGTCCTGATAACTATCGGGATGTCGAGAACGTGGGAAGCTTTTTACCGCAAAGTGCGAAAAGTATTACGCAGAGGAACGCAAACTTTTTTTATTACTTTCTTTTGTCTTGAAACAAAAGAAACAAAAGTTCAAGAAAACATTAATCCTTCGCGCCTCTCACTTTTTTATAAAAATCTACGGATGACATACCAATTCGAAAAAGAATCGTTACATCTCTTGATTTTTTAATAAAAAAGCGTTCACCTCATGTCGGCTCCTAATGTTTTCGGGCTTGCGCGCAGCTACGAAAGGATGCTCAATTTTAACCTCTAGAATTTTAGAAAAAATCTATTGAGTCTTGTCCGCCTCAGGCGGATTGTTGCTTTTTCATCAAGGAAAAAGCAAAAGGATTAAAATCATCCCCCAATCCCAACCATTTCACAAAAAATAAAGCGAGTTTAAAACAAAAACCTCCTACATTCCAAAAAAAATATTATTTTAGTAAGCAATAATTTTAATCAATTATCCAACATCTAATATCTAACTTATGTCAGTAACACGTGTATTCGATATCATTCCGCAATTGCTTGAAAAATACAATAAATCAAATGCATTTGCTGCTAAAGAAAATGGTAAATGGGTAACATACTCTACACAACAGTTTGCCGATAATGCCAACAACTTAAGTTATGGTTTGTTAAACCTAGGTATTGATCGTGAAGAGAAAATCGCCATCATTGCAAATAACCGCCCTGAATGGAACTTTACCGATTATGGTATTCAAATGAGTGGTGCGGTTAGCGTTCCTATTTATCCAACGATTAGCGAGGGCGACTTAAACTTTATTTTAAATGATGCAAAAGTGAAATACATTTTTGTATCGAGTACTGATTTATATAACAAAGTAAAAGCTGTTGCAGCAAATGCTCCTAGCGTAAAAGAAATATATACGTTTGATAAAGTTGCAGGTGCAAAACACTGGAGCGAAGTATTGGAATTAGGAAAAGCAAATCCGAAGAAAGAGGAAGTAGAGAAAATAAAAAGTTCGATTAAGCCTAACGACTTGCTTACGATATTGTACACTTCGGGTACAACAGGAAACCCAAAAGGGGTAATGCTTTCGCATAATAACTTAATTAGCAATTCGCTTTCATCACAAAATTTATGTCCGTTTAAAAGTCATTGGAAAGCATTGAGCTTTTTACCATTGAACCATGTGTATGAGCGTATGCTTACAACGCTTTACATGTACTTAGGTATTTCAATTTATTATGCCGAGAGTTTAGAAACCATCGGTGATAACTTAAAAGAAGTGAAGCCCGAAGTATTCTCAACCGTACCACGTTTATTAGAAAAGGTATACGATAAAATTGTGGCAAAAGGTGCCGACTTAACAGGCATTAAAAAGAAATTGTTTTTCTGGGCATTGGACTTAGGATTAAAATACGAGTTGAATGGTGCCAATGGTTGGTGGTACGAAACACAATTAAAATTAGCGAACAAATTAATTTTCTCGAAATGGCGCGAAGCATTGGGTGGAAACTTAATGGCTGCCGTAAGTGGAGGAGCTGCTTTGCAACCGCGTTTAGCACGTGTGTTTAATGCTGCTCAAATAACAGTGTTGGAAGGTTATGGTTTAACCGAAACATCACCCGTAATTGCAGTAAACAACTTTTTACCAAACGGAATTAAGTTTGGAACCGTTGGACCAGTGATTGATGGTGTAACCGTTAAGATTGCTGAAGATGGTGAGATATTGGTAAAAGGACCAAACGTAATGATTGGTTATTATAACCGTCCGGATGCGACTGCCGAGGTAATTGATGCCGATGGTTGGTTCCATACAGGTGATATTGGTATGTTTGAAGAAAACCGTTTCTTGAAAATTACCGATCGTAAAAAAGAAATATTCAAAACCAGTGGTGGTAAATACATTGCACCGGTAATGATTGAAAATAAATTAAAGGAGTCGCCATTTGTGGAGCAAGCAATGGTGATTGGTGAAAACCAAAAATTTGCTTCTGCATTTATTGTTCCTGCATTTGCTTTCTTAAAAGAATATTGCCAACGCAAAGGAATTCCGTTTACAAGCAACGAAGACTTGATTAAAAACGAGACCATAAAGGCACGTATTATTGCCGAAGTAGAGAAGGTGAACAAGGAATTGGCGCAATACGAAAAAATCAAGAATCCTCAATTGTTGGCACGTGAGTGGAGCATCGATAAAGGTGAAATGACACCGAAGCTTTCCTTGAAACGTAAAGTGATTATGGCTGCGAATGCGGAATTGGTGAATAAGATTTATACGGAATAATGATTTGTAGGTAGGGTAGGGACTCAAAAAAAAATAAAAAAGGCGAAGATTGTTCTTCGCCTTTTTTTTGTTAAAATGAATATTGTGTGTTAGCTTGTCATGCTGTCCCGATAGCTATCGGGATTGATCCAGCATCTGCGGGTGGTTTTGAAATTGATTTTCTAAAATACTCTTTCACTTTTTTCTTGATAAAAAAGTGACAAAAAATCAAGAAAATCTGAATCCTTCCCGCCTCTCATTTTTTTATAAAGATCTACAGATGACATATCCCTAAAGGGCTACATCCTTTGATCTTTTAATAAAAAAATGTTCACCGCGACACGGCATCGCAGATTTTCGGGCTTGCGCGCTGCTTCGAAAGTATGTTTGATTGTTGAATTGTGATTTGTGCGCTTCGCATGTCATGCTGAGGAACGAAGCATCTGCGGGTAGAATTTGTAAGTGTGTCTTTCTTTTGTCTTGAAACAAAAGAAACAAAAGTTCAAGAAAACATTAATGCTTCCCGCCTCTCGCTTTTTTATAAAAATCTACGGATGACATACCAATTCGGAAAGGAATTGTTACATCTCTTGATTTTTTAATAAAAAAGCGTTCACCGCATGTCGGCTTCAAATGTTTTCGGGCTTGCGCGCGACTTCGTAGGGAAGTGTGAATTACGATTGATGATTGTTGAATAGCGAATAGAAAATAGGGAATAGCGAATAGGAAAGGGGGATAGGGAATAGGGAATAGGAGTAAGGGGAAATGTTTGGGGTAAAAATGACGAAGGGAGTAGTTCTTCGTCAGCTGGGGTTTGTGGGGTTTAGATTTTGATTCCTTTGATTAAATTGTATTCAATTGAGTTGTTGCCGTATTGTGCTTTTACATAGGATTTGATGCGTTGTACACGGTCTTTTAATTCGGTGTAGGTATTTACCCTGTTTGCACGTGAGGCTTTTAGCAATTGAATTTTTGATGCAACATTGTTGTTGAGTGTTGTGAGTTGTGTTGCGGTTGTTTGCAAGTTGGCTACTTTTAATGCATTGTTTGTTGGGTTGTAGCCAGTGAATTGCGTGAGCGTGTTGATGATGTCATTAAAGTGTTGTGTCATTGAACCATACGAACGCTCGGATTGACTAAAGGTTTGTTCTTGTGCAGGGTTGTTTGGGTCTGCTGGTGGACGCACCAATTTAGTACTACGCATTGTTTTAATGATTGCTGAAATTGCAACAGCCTCGGTTGACTTTTTACCATATTGTGCTTCTACTGCGCCACGGATTGGTGCCAACATTTTGTCAATTGAGTTTGTGTTTGCGCGAAATGCTGCTTGGCGTTGGTCTACTGCTGCTTTGTAATTTTGTTGTAATGAACTTTCAGTAGCATTTGTGGTAACGATACTGTTTACAAATGTGGTAAAGCCAGCAACACTTTCTTGTGCGCGTGGTGGGTTGTAACCTGTGAAACCTGTAATGAAGGTTAGGAGGTCCTGTGCTCTGCGAAGCCTAGCTCCGAATGAGTTTTCTGTTGTTGATGCCATAATTAATTTTGGTTTTTGGTTAATACTAATTTGACTTTATGTGATTAAAAACAACAGATTTTTAAAATTAGTATGCGCGCATAGGATGTAAATTGTTAAAAAAAATTAAAATAAACCAAATGGAGAAAAATCTTACATGCGTGTATAAAGTAAACATGCCTGTGGAGAGGATATTTGTGATTGTGTATAGAATGTTTGTGCTTATGGAGTAGAAATTTATGCCTGTGTATAAAGTAATGTTGCTAGTGTAGAAGATGATTTAGCGATTGCAGAAGATGATGTTGCGTGTGTAGAACAATTTTATGTTTGTGTAGAAGTTGATGATGCAAGAGTATAAAATAATGATGGGAGTGGAGAAGGTGATTGGGGGATATTTTAATATTTAATTATTTATATGCTGATTTTCACTTTTTTAATTACAAAAACTAAGACTAACTGTACTTTATTAGATTGTAATGTAATTATATATAGAATCTTCGACAGGCACTTGCATTGAAAATCTTATTTTCACAACGGAAACCGGTTTTTCATCATCTGCAGGCATTGTTGTTTGTTCAAATCCATTTTCTATCGGTTTTACATCTCCCATGTAATAAAACTCAGTGCCTTCATCATTGCTTTTTTTAATAAACAATGGAATTCTAATATTATCAGATCCTGTCATCCAAGCTTTTATTTCAGGGCTATTTAGATTTCGTTTGGATTTTGACATCATTTCAAATTCCAAATTATCTATAAAATGATCATTATATTTTGTAGTACTCGATATATTATCTTCTTTTTTATATGTTACAAAAAGTGGACTGTTTTTTTTATCCTTGCTAAATATATATCCTCCAACATTCTGAGCTAGTGGGTTGCTTTCCCAATTTAATATTCGAAAAACATCCTTCCTAGAGTATTTTTCATAAAGGATAAAACCATCATAAAATTTATGTCTTTCAAATTTTCTTCGATATATCATAATTGCATAGTTGGTATTATCAATTATAAATTTTTTAAAAGTTGGATTTTGTAAAAAAATTAAAAAATTAGGATGAAAGGTTATATTATTTCCAATACATTCTAAATACTTAATGCCATATTTTTCTGATATTGGAATTAGTCTTTTATTGTGGTTTTCTGTTATAAATTCAAAATTTAAATTCTTTATAATAGAATCTATTGTATAATCAGATATTAGAAAATTAAATTCTTTTTCAATAATATTTTTTAATGAAATTTTTGAAATAGTTTCATTTTTTATAAGTTCTCTGACTAAAATTGATTCGTAAACTCTTTTTCCATTATTTATATCGTTGGAAAATAATTCGAGTGCTTTAATTTCCCCTGAATTTAACTTTCCTTTTAATTCATCTTCTTGTAAACTGACAAAATTGAAATAAGACTTAGCATAGTCAACATAGAGGTAAGGATCTCTTGAGCCACATTCAATAAAATCAACCATGAGTGGCATTCTTCCTAATCTATGTTTAAGAGAATTGTAGTCAGTAACTAAATCTCTTTTCTTTAGCATACTTGCTGAGTTTATAGAGTTGAAAATTAATTCTTTTGAAATTTTGTCAAAGTTTATTGTAGATGTTCCTGGTATAAAGCTACTTCCATCGGACATTATTTTTCGTAAAGTATCCTTATTGTAGGATGTGTCACCATATAATGCTACTGGAACAAGGTAGCTATTTGAATAGTTGCCAATAAAGTCAATTACTGTTAAATATTCTTTATTTTCTGCTTTGCGTAATCCTCTGCCTAATTGCTGAACAAATACAATGGCAGATTGCGTTGGACGAAGCATAATTATTTGATTTACTTTTGGAATATCAACCCCTTCATTAAAAATGTCAACTGTGAAAATGTAATCAAGTTTTTCATTGATATTATCGGATTCTAATTTGTTTATGGCTTCTGCTCTTGCTTCTTCTGAACTGCCATTAACCAAAGCAACCGTTTTGTAATTTCTTTTATTGAATTCTTTTGATAGCTCAATACACTCTTCTATTTTTGAACAAAAGATCAAGCCTCTAACTAATCCATTGTCTGTTCCATAATAATTTGCAGTATCTATAATTCTATTTATACGTTCATCAGAAGTTAGTAAACGAAAATCAGATTTCTCATCTAAGACTTTACCACCTACACTAATATCTCTTACACCATAATAGTGAAATGGAGACAACATATCCTCTTCTAAAGCCGTATGAAGTCTTATTTCGTATGCAACAGTATGGTCATATAAACTGAAAATGTCAAAATCATCAGTTCTTTCAGGTGTAGCTGTCATTCCTAGCAAAAACTTTGGCTTGAAATAATTAATGATTTTTTTATAAGAATCAGCCCCTGCTCGATGACTTTCGTCTATAACGATATAATCAAAATAATTTTGATTAAACTGATTTAGGTGTTCGTCTTTAGATATTGTTTGAATGGTTGAAAATAGGAAATCACAATCTTTTTCTTTTAAATCTCCTGTGTACATTCCCATGTTTTTTGATTGACCAAAAACGGCTTTGAAAGTTTTCATAGCAGCTTTTGCTATATTACCTCTGTGTACAATGAATAAAAATTTTTGCGGATTAAAATTGTGTACATCGAAAGCGGAGAGGAATGTTTTTCCAGTTCCTGTGGCGGATATTAATAGAGCTTTGTTTTTTCCTTTTAATCGGATTTCTTTTAAATTCTGCAGAGCTTGGCTTTGCATTGAATTAGGAGAAATAATTTCTTGAAAAGCCTCTAAATTTTGTTGTTGTTGGGATTTTATTATTTCTTTTTGCTGTTGATAAACTTTATCATAATGATTAATATAATCTTCAGTTACAGGTAATGCCTTTTCAAACTCTAATTGAAATTCATTAGTTACACTTTTAATTATATAACTCTCTTTAGTTGCAGATATTTTTAAATTCCATTCAGTGTTAATGCATAGAGCACTTGACGTTAGATTACTGCTTCCAATTATTAAATCGTCAAAGCTACCATTATTGAATAAATATCCTTTAGAATGAAAATTTCCTTTTGTCGCAATTTTCAGTTCTATATTGTTGAATTTAAGTAATCTTCTTAATGCTTCAGGTTGACTAAAATTTAGATATTGGGAAACTAATATTTTTCCCTTAATATTTTTTTCTTGCAATTCGGTTAATTTGTTGATTATTGTTGCAACACCACTTGTTGTAACAAAAGCTACTGAAAACCAAAATTCTTCACATTGATTCAACTCTCTCTCAATAGTAGTTAAAACCTTTTTTCCAATTAATGGGTTATTAACCAATAATTCAGGTAGGTATTCTTTATTAGAATGAATTAAATGGTCAAGGAAACCCGTTTGTAAACTTTTTGACAAAGATTGTTTAATGAAATCCATTTATACTAACTGTTTAGTTTATTTACGATAGGAATATCAGCTGCAGCCCAATCTAGATTTTTTATATCAGAATAATCTAGCCATTTAAAGTCAATGTGTTCAGTAAGAGTTAAATTGTCATTTTCTGCTTTACAAATAAAACTATGCATAGTGATTTTAAAATCCGGATATTCATGATAAATCGTTAAAAAGTCTGATTCAACTTCAATATCTAAATGTAACTCTTCCTTAATCTCTCTGATTATCGCTTGTTCTTTTGTTTCAATAGGTTCTAACTTTCCTCCTGGAAATTCCCATTTTTTAGAGATATACTTATATTTGTTATCTCCTCTTTGTACACATAAAATTTTTTCTTTATACTTGATTATTGCTGCTACAACTTCAATATGTTTCATTTGTCTTTAAATTAATTGTTTTTTTGTAGTTCATGAGTCATGTTTAACCTGACTGTATTGATATAAAAAATGATTTTTATAAATTATTCTTCAACCACTCATTCGTCTCTTTATCAACACACCAAACATAACATCCTTTAATTCCTCTGGTCATTAATGTTCTGTAGGTGTTTTTAATGATTTTACGAATTAAGTCTTTAGCTTTTTCGGGATTTTCTTTTAGCAGTTTTTTATAACCTTTAATTGATGAGTCCATTCGTGAGCGTTTGGCTGGGTCAACTAATACAATTCCATTTCTTACTATTAAATCTTCGCCAATAAGTACTCCTACATAGTCTAATTCCAATCCTTGGCAGGTATGAATACAACCAATTTCATTAACAGAATTAGGTTTCATAATCCATAACATACTGTCGAGGGCTAAATTCCATTTCATGGCAAATTTGTATTCAGGAAATTCAATGTCCATAGCATTGTTGTCTTTTTGACTTTTCCAATCCCAGCAATAACCAGCCACTAAACGTGCACTGTTTTTTTCTTTGTTCTTTTCAAAAATTATTTTTTGTAATTCAGCTGGAGAGTCGCAAACCTTAAACTCGTAGTTAATTTCTTTTAAATCGGTATTTGCTGTTTCTCGAATTTGTAAAAGATTATCTAAAAAGGCTAAATAGGCATCTGAGCCATTGCAACGAAATTGTGAACTTAGTTCCATTTCAATCACTTCGGCATTTAATAATTTTGCTTGTTTTTTAATTTCTTCCTTTGAACCAATATCTTTCATGGTTACTTTTTGGTCTTCATCAATAAAGAAAACCGAACAAGCTGCAGCATGAATAATTTCTTTAATTTGATTTTCTCCTAAATTCTGAAACATCCCAGATTTCTCATTTAAGCGATGTGCTTCGTCTACCACCAATGCGTCAAATTCATTTATTGGTGTATTAATATAGCTTCCTGAACTTTGAAACAATGCAGCAAACCTCGATTTTGTGATAGTACCCGTTAATTTACTTTGATATACAGCACGTGGTGCGGCATTCTTAGTAACATATTGTGTAAGCATTTCTCTTTTGGTAATTTCAGTAAGTAAATTAATTGCTACAACTGATTTTCCTGTCCCTGGTCCTCCTTCAACGATTAGTACTTTTTTGCCTTCTTTTTTTGCTTTCTCGGTTAACCATAGTGCGGTTTCGTAAACTAATTTTTGTTCATCTAACAGCACAAATTCATCATTGCCTTTTAATAAAGACGAAAGGCTTTCAGATAATTGTTTGGATGGACGGACTTTACCTGAATCAATGCGGTACATGATTTCGCCATCATCTCCTTTTTTTACGAAACGTTTTATAAAGTCGCGTAGTTTATGTGGGTCGCGCTTTAGAAATACTGGTGCTTTTTCTAAATAATTTGAATAGAAAGGATTTCTGATAACTTGATCTTCTACATAATTATGCAGATAGGCACATGGACTTAGTGTAATGTTTTCATTGCGGACCGTTTCGCTATAGTCGTGCAAAAATGTTGCATACGACCAAGCTTGGTAGGAGGGATGATTGGTTTCATGCAATCCTTTTCCTAAAGCAGTTCTTACAATTCCGTCTTTTTCACTTAATTCGGCCGATTTCCATTGTTTTAATTCAATTATAACAACATTGGGTTTGTTGTTTTCATCGGTTCCGGTTATTACGAAATCAATTCGTTTGCTTGTTTGTGGAATCTGACATTCAATTGCAATGCCTGTATTGTCTGGTATTTCGGGGTCGTTTAAAACAGTAGACATGTAGTGCAATGAATTCCACCATGATTCTACTTCTTTCCCAGAGGTACGTTTATGAAAAACTTCGAAAAATTTCTTTTCGATAGTAAGGTCAATGTCGCCTCTCTCCACTTCATCTTGAAATCCTCTTTTTGTTGACCTGTATACTATCATACTTATAACTCGTTGTATTTTTTTGCAGTTCCTTTAGCTTTATCAACTGGATATTTTTCTCCGTTCTTTTTAATTTTTTCAAGAACGATATCCTTAACATTTAATCCGTTTTTTTCTGCTAACAAAAAGGCATAAGCTAAAACATCCGCTAATTCTTCCTTAATTTTTTCTTTATTTGCGTCTTCAGCGTTCTTCCAAAGGAATAATTCTAATAATTCGTTTGCTTCAATTGAAATGGCTAATGACAAATCTTTTGAATTGTGAAATTGCTCCCAATCTCTTTCGTTTCGGAACTTTACTAATGCATCGGTTATTTCTTTGATATCACTCATGGTGTGTATTGTTCAGTCTTTTACAAATATAATTCATAAAAAAAGCCTCACAATTTCTGTAAGGCTTTTTTATTAACAATAGGGTAGATGTTAGGTTTTGGTGGTTTTTGGTTGAGAGCTGGCGCATTATTATAATAATGCTTCGGAATGCCTGCGCAAGTTTCTCGACATGCTCGAAATGACAGCACACAATATTATATATGCTTCGGAAGGCGGGCGCACGTTCTCGATACGTTTCGCTGCGCTTCACACTCGAACTGACAGCGCGCGGTGAATTCCTCGCAATGAATTATTTATCCACCTTCAAGGTATGTCCCATTTTATCGCGTTTGGTTTCGAGGTAAAGTTTGTTGTGTTCATTGCTTTCAATTTCAATGGCAACATTTTCAACAATCTCTAATCCATAACCAATTAGTCCGGCACGTTTGCGTGGGTTATTGCTCATGAGGCGTATTTTGCTCAATCCTAAATCGCGTAATATTTGTGCACCTACACCATAATCGCGCTCATCCATTTTAAAGCCCAATTCCAAATTGGCTTCCACGGTATCGCGTCCTTCTTCTTGTAATTTATAGGCTTTTAGTTTGTTCATGAGTCCTATGCCTCGTCCTTCCTGGTTCATGTACACAATCACGCCTTTGCCTTCTTTTTCAATCATCTCCATGCTTTTGTGTAGTTGTGGTCCGCAGTCGCAACGGCAGCTTCCAAAAATATCGCCCGTAAGGCAGCTGGAGTGTACACGTACCAATACTGGTTCGTTCTTTTCCCAGGTGCCTTTTATCAATGCCAAATGTTCCATATCATTGGTAGTTTGGCGGTAGGCTACTAAATCGAAATTGCCCCATTGTGTAGGCATTTTTATTTGTACATTTTTGGTAATGATGCTTTCGTGATTGATACGGTAAGCAATCAAATCCTCAATGGAAATAATTTTTAAGTTTAATTTTTTTGCAATTTCCAACAGTTGTGGCAAACGTGCCATGCTGCCATCTTCGTTCATAATTTCTACCAAGGCACCTGCTGGTTCAAATCCTGCTAAGCGGGCAAGGTCAACGGTAGCTTCGGTATGTCCGGCTCTTCGGAGTACACCACCATTTTTTGCTTTTAATGGGAAAATATGTCCGGGCTTACCAAACTCTTCGGGTTTAATAGCTGGGTTAATCAATGCTTGTATGGTTTTGGAACGGTCGGATGCAGAGATACCGGTGGTACATCCATAACCCAATAAATCAACCGACACAGTAAATGCTGTGCTGTGCTCGGCTGTATTGTTGCTTACCATCATTTCCAATCCTAACTCCTGAACACGCTCTTCGGTAATGGCAGCACAAATTAATCCGCGGCCATGCGTTGCCATAAAGTTGATTATTTCGGGTGTTACATTGCGGGCTGCTGTAAGGAAGTCGCCTTCGTTCTCACGGTCCTCATCGTCCACCACAATAATTACTTTCCCCGCTTTAATGTCGGCAATGGCTTCTTCAATAGTATTTAATACAGAGTTCATCTCTTTCTGATTTTTTGTTTGTATCCAATCTAAATTGGAGGGCAAAGATAATAAAAATAAGGTTTTGAGATTGTTGTTTTAACAATATGTTGTTCAAAAACCATGTGTCTTCAATTAAATAAAATCACTAAATTTGTTTCCGAACTTGTAAAACCATTCATTAAGTGAAACTAACAAAAGAAGTTAAAGTAGGAATTGTAACTACCATTGCCATAGGTTGCTTTATTTATGGCTTTAATTTTTTAAAAGGGAAGGACTTTTTCTCAACGCAACGTAAGTTTTATGCCGTTTATCAGGACATTGATGGTTTGGTGGATGCCAACCCAATGTTAATCAATGGTTTTAGAGTGGGAATGGTTGGCGATATTGAATTGATGAACGATGGATCGGGAAAAGTATTGGTTACCTTGGTGTTGGACGATGAAGTGAATGTTCCTAAAAATTCAATTGCACGTGTAGTAAGTTCGGATTTATTGGGTTCAAAAGCGATACAATTAGTATTGGGTACTGGAACAGATTATGCCGAAAGTGGTGATACCTTGGTGGCATCGCAAGAGGATAATTTAAAACAGGCTGTAAATAAAACCATTGCTCCTTTGCAAAAAAAGGCGGAAGGATTAATTTCTTCGATTGACTCCGTGATGGTGGTGGTGCAACAAGTGTTCAACGAAAGTGCTCGTCAGAACCTTGCAAAGAGTTTCGAAAACATCAAGGATGCCATTGCTTCATTAGAAACAACATCGTACCGTTTAGATACCTTGGTAAACAGCGAAAAAGCAAAAATTTCCAGCATCTTATCAAAGATCAATCACTTGGCGGGTACCTTGGATGAGAACTCCGGCAAGCTGGCTAATGTGATCAATAACTTTTCGAACATCAGCGATTCATTGGCACAATCGAACTTAAAACAAGCAATCAACAATGCTGATGTGGCTTTGTCGCAAGCATCGAGCATTATGACAAAAATTAATAAAGGTGAAGGTTCATTGGGATTGTTGGTGAACAATGATAGCTTGTACCGTAAGCTGGATAAATCATCGGAAGACTTAGATAAATTATTAAAAGATTTACGTATCAACCCAGAACGTTATGTTCATATTTCGGTGTTTGGTAGGAAGGATAGGAATAAGCCTAAGGAGTAGGGAATAGCGATTAGGAAATAGCGAATAGCGAATAGCGAATAGTGAATAGGGAATAGCGATTAGGGAATAGGCAATAGCGATTAGGAATTAGGGAATAGGGCCGTGCGTTGTCATTTCGAGCGGAGTCGAGAAAGTGGGAAGGGTAGAATAGGGAATAGGGAATAGGGAATTGGGAATTGGACAGTGCGTTGTCATTTCGAACGGAATGAAATGTAGAGAGAAATCTCTTTAGGATGAGATTCCTCTCGGTGGTCGGAATGACAAACACGGAGAATGTCATTTCGAACGGAATGAAATGTAGAGAGAAATCTCTTTAAGGATGAGATTCCTCCCGTTGGTCGGAATGACAAACACGGAGAATGTCATTTCGAACGGAATGAAATGTAGAGAGAAATCTCTTAGGATGAGATTCCTCCCGTTGGTCGGAATGACAAACACGGAGAATGTCATTTCGAACGGAATGAAATGTAGAGAGAAATCTCTTTAAGGATGAGATTCCTCCCGGTGGTCGGAATGACAAACAGGTATAAAAACAAAAGAACAAAAAAAACAAACATTAGAAACACTTAGCTGTTTATCTAATATAAATAAAACAGAAAAAGGCTTGTTTAACAGTTAGTTATACCACTAACAAAAAACGCCAACAACCATCAACATTATGATTTCAACCATCGTATTTATTTTGTTACTAGGAGCAGGCGGAGGCCTGTTTTTTATTAATGCCAAAAAGATCCGCAGAAATATTTTGCTCGGAAAGGACATTAATCGCACCGACAATTTTGCGGAGCGTGTTAAAACAATGACACTTGTTGCATTGGGACAAAAGAAAATGTTCACGCGTCCGATTCCCGCAATCTTGCATCTATTTTTATATGCGGCTTTTGTAATCACACAAATTGAGTTGATCGAAATTGTAGTGGATGGCATCACTGGTTCGCACCGTGTATTCCGTCCTTCATTGGGTGGCTTCTACACCTTTATGGTAAGCTTTATCGAAATACTTTCGGTATTGGCATTCATTGGTACCATCGCTTTTTTATCAAGAAGAAATTTATTAAAAGTACCTCGCTTGGTGCACAACGATTTAACTGGTTGGCCAAAGCTGGATGCTAACTTTATTTTATTTGGTGAGTTAACCTTAATCTGTTTCATCTTTATGATGAATGGTGCCGATGAAGTATTGTACTCTCGTGGTTTATCACATGCTACCAACCTTGGTGATGGTTCATTGGGTTTAGCAATCAGCTCACATGTTGGTCCGATGTTGTTTGGTGGCATGAGTGATCATGCATTGCACATTGTGGAGCGCATCGGATGGTGGGGACACATTGTAATGGTATTCGGTTTCTTGAACTACTTGGTGGTATCAAAACATTTACACATTCTATTGGCATTCCCAAATACCTTCTATTCGAACTTAAAACCAAAAGGTGAATTCACCAACATGGATTCGGTTACCAACGAGGTAAAAGCAATTTTTGATCCTTCGTTTACACCGCCTCCTGCTGATCCAAACGTTCCTATGCGTTTTGGTGCAAAGGATGTTACCGACCTTACGTGGAAACAATTATTGGATGCGTATTCATGTACGGAATGTGGTCGTTGTACTTCATCGTGCCCAGCAAACATTACGGGTAAATTATTATCGCCACGTAAAATTATGATGAGTACACGTGATCGATTGGAAGAAGTTGGAAAAAACATTGATGCCAACAAAGGTGAATTTAAAGATGATGGCAAAGCATTGTTAGGCGATTACATTACACCGGAAGAATTATGGGCATGTACATCGTGCAATGCATGTGTGCAGGAATGTCCAGTGAATATCGATCCATTAAGCATCATCGTTGAAATGCGCAGATTTATGGTGATGGAACAAAGTGCTGCTCCAACAGAGTTGAATGGTATGTTTACCAACATTGAAAACAATGGTGCTCCATGGCAGTTTGCGCAAGCGGATAGATTGAATTGGAAATCGGAGTAATTAGCGAATAGGGAATAGGGAATAGCGATTAGTAAATAGGGAATAGTAAATAGTGCCGTGCGTTAGGCCGTCATCCTAGACTTGATCTAGGATCTGCGGGAAGGGTTGATAGTAAAAAAGCCAAAGCACAGATGCTGGATCGATCCCGATAGCTATCGGGACAGCATGACATCGACACACAGTATAATTGAATGATTGAAACAACAAACAAAAAAACAGAATGAACCTAATTGAGAAAGAAGAGAACGGACAATTAATCAGTCCGGTATTGCCAGCAGATGTGAAGAATTATTTGATTGACATTGATGGAACCATTTGCGATGATATTCCAAATGAACAACCAGAGCGTATGGCAACGGCTGAATTATACCCAGAAGCATTGGTGACCTTAAACAAATGGTTTGATGAAGGACATATCATTACTTTTTTTACATCACGTACCGAAGCACACCGTGAAGTTACTGAACAATGGTTGGCAGCAAACGGTTTTAAATACCATGGTTTATTGATGGGCAAACCTCGTGGTGGAAACTATCATTGGATAGATAATCACATGGTGCGTGCAACTCGCTACGAAGGTCGTTTCACCGATTTGATTAATAAAGAAGTGACGATTCAGGTGTTTGAGGGGTAGGGAATAGCGAATAGGGAATAGTACCGTGCGTTGTCATTTCGAGCATGTCGAGAAATGTGGGAAGGGTTAGGCTTAAAAGCCCTCGCAAGTGTTTCGACAAGCTCAACATGACCACCCACAGTTTGATTTAAAGGATTAAGAATATTAAAAAAAGTAAAAAAAAGTTGTTAGGCCGGAGCAAATGAATACCTCGTTACTCCATCACCAAATTACTTCATAACAATAAACATTATGGAAAACACTCAACAATCATCAATCAACAATCAACCATTGGTTGTGCCAACAATGGCCGATTACATGGCAAAAGGAGAAGCACCTGAAATATTATTTTGGGTAGGATGTTCTGGTAGTTTTGATGATAGAGCAAAAAAAATAACGAAAGCAATCGTTAAAATATTAAACCATGCAAATGTAAAGTTTGCAGTATTGGGTGCTGAAGAAAGCTGTACTGGTGATCCTGCAAAGCGTGCTGGAAACGAATTTTTGTTTCAGATGCAAGCAATGACCAACATCACTGTATTGAATGGTTACGAAGTAAAAAAGATTGTAACAGGTTGTCCGCATTGTTTTAATACCTTAAAAAATGAATATCCTGCTTTGGGTGGTAACTACGAAGTAGTGCATCATACACAGTTGTTACAAGATTTATTAAACAGCGGAAGAATCAAAATTGAAGGTGGAAATTTTAAAGGTAAAAAAATCACCTTCCACGATCCTTGTTATTTAGGTAGAGCAAACGATGTGTACGAAGCACCTCGTTCGGTAATGATTAATTTGGATGCGGAGTTAGTGGAGATGAAACGTAGCAAAGCAAATGGCTTATGCTGTGGAGCGGGTGGAGCACAAATGTTTAAAGAAGCCGAAAAAGGAAACAAGGAAGTAAACATCGAACGTAGCGAAGAAGCATTAGCAACAAATCCGGATGTGATTGCAGTAGGTTGTCCGTTTTGCAATACCATGATGACGGATGGTGTAAAACATTTCAATAAAGAAGATAAAGTAAAAGTATTGGATGTGGCGGAGTTGATAGCGCAAGCGAAGGATTTGTAGTATTTTGAATTATAGAGTTTTAGAATTATTGAGTTTTTGATTAATACTGTGCGTTGTCATTTCGAGCATGTCGAGAAATGTGGGAAGGGAAAGGATTAAAAGCCATCGCAAGTGTTTCGACAAGCTCAACATGACGACCCACAGTGTAATTGAATGATTGAAATTAAAGCGCGCGAAAGCCAGTCATCCTGAACTTGATTCAGGATCTGCGGGAAGGTTAGGAGTGAAGAAGCCATCGCAAGTGTTTCGACAAGCTCAACATGACCACCCACAGTTTGATTTAAAGGATTAAAATTTAAAGAACAAGAAACAAGCCCCATTCTGGAAAAAAATAAAATGCAAACAATACACACAATGCCTTTAGATGCCCGTGTATGGGTATACCAAAGCAACAGAAAATTAAGTGATGCCGAAGTTACTGCTATTCAAAAAGCAGGTGCAGCGTTTATTGCCGACTGGGCAGCGCATGGTGCAAGCTTAAAAGCAAGCTTTGATGTGTTGGATAATTTGTTTGTGGTGATTGGTGTTGATGAGCAACAAGCATTAGCAAGTGGTTGCAGCATCGATAAATCGGTTCGTTTTATTAAAGAATTGGAACAACAATTAAACTTAAATTTCTTCGATCGTTTACGCATTGCGTATGTAGATAACAACGAAATAAAAACCTGTGGCATTTCCACTTTTGAAGAGTTGGCAAAGTCGGCAAAAATAAACCACGATACCATTGTGTTTAACAATATGATTACTACCAAAGCAGCTTTTGATAGCGAATGGCGTGTGCCAGCAAAAAATAGCTGGCAAAAAAAGTATTTAGAAGGCATTAGTTAATTGAATTTTGGCAAGAGGATTTTAAAATGATTTTTTATTCACTTTTTTCTTGATAAAAAAGTGACAAAAAATCAATCCCGATAGCTATCGGGAAATATGAATCCTTCGCGCCTCTCACTTTTTATCCGAAAATCTACGAATGCGGCTAAAGCTCATTCTTTGATTTTCTGAATAAAAAGCGTTCACCACATGTCGGCATCGCATATTTTCTGGCTTACGCGCTGCTTCGTAAAAAGATAAACAGAATTAATGGACATTCATTTTGTCTACGTTTTATAACCGATACCATAAACATGTTTAAGCATCAAGGAAAAACAAGAAGGCCTGAACATAACATCCGAATAGCATCGCTCTTATCATTTGTGGCAGGAATGGTGAATGTGGTTGGATTCTTATCTGTTCAACGTTTAACTACCAATGTAACTGGTCATTTTGCAGTTTTTGTGGACGAGGTATTTAAACTCGATTTTAAACAAGCATTCTATTTTTTACTGTATACCTTTTTCTTTTTTCTCGGCTCCTTTGTTTCCAACTTTATGGTGGAAATTATCTCCCGAAAAAATGTCAAGTTTGTTTATGCCATTCCTACCATTGTAGAAAGTGCTATTCTATTATTTGTTGCCTTGGCTGGTCCGTTTTTAGTGGACTCCAATCCCGATGTCTTGGCTTTTTGCTTGTTATTCGCCATGGGTTTGCAAAATTCATTCGTTACTAAAATCTCGAATTCAGTAGTTCGTACCACCCATTTAACAGGACTTTTCACCGATTTAGGCATTGAATTGTCGCAATTGTTTTTTTACAAACAAAAGGATCAACGGAAAAAATTATTCTCGTCCATTAAACTTCGTTTACTGATTATCAATTTCTTTTTTGTGGGTGGTGTATTGGGAGGAGTGCTTTATACTTCGATGCAATTGCATGTATTGATCATTGCAGCTGTGATGTTGTTGTTGGGCATTATGTTCAACAGTTTTAAGCTTCGCTACATTCGTTTAAAACGAAGAATAACCAAACGCTAAGCTAAAATTTAGGCAAAAAAAAAGAGGACTAATTTGTGTCCTCTTTGTCTGATTTGGTCCAACCACTGCTGTTGGCTACTTCTTCAATAATTGCTTCTAGGTCGGTAAGCTCTTTCGGAGCCTGGTGACGTTCTTTTACCTTTTTTGTTTTACCATTATTGGTATACGTAATTGTTTTTACTGGAAAGTCGGTGATGATTCCCATGTAGGCATCTTCGAAGGCAAAGAAATTTGCTTTGTCGAATGCTGTAGCTAATTTTTTTAATTCCTCAACCGATAATGTTTTGGTATAGGTTCCAATTTTTTCGGTATCGCTTTGTCCTTTAAACGTTGCTGTTTTAGTTGCACCATTAATGGTTAAAACATACACAGGGCATTTCCCGAAGCATGGTGTACGTTGATAGATGATTTCCATTTTGTCGGTGCTAGGAGAAGTTTGTTCGGATGATGCAGTTTTTTTAGCGGAATTGCAGGGTGCTACAAAAAGTAGGAATGCTGCATACATGATTAGTTTCATAAGCTGGAATTTAAAATTTTAATAACTCTTCATACAATTCGCGTACCGGTAATCCCATTACATTAAAATACGAACCTTCAATCTTCTCCACCGCAATGTAGCCAATCCATTCCTGAGCACCATAGGAGCCCGCTTTGTCGTATGGATTGTAATTGTTGATGTAATAATCAATTTCTTTTTGGTTCAATTCTTTGAAATATACTTTGGTAAGCGAATAAAAAGTAGTGATTTTATGTTTTGATTTTAAGCAAACGCCTGTGTAAACTTCGTGCATTTTTCCCGAAAGAAGCTTTAGCATTCTAACTGCATCGGCATAATTTTCGGGTTTGTTGAGTACTTGACCTTCTACCCATACAATGGTATCGGCTGTAATCACGATGGTGTTATCATCCAATTCCTCATCAAAAGCATTTGCTTTTTTCTCGCACAAATACAATGGAATTTCTTCGGCTTTTAAGTTATCCGGAAAACTTTCGTCCACTTCTTTGGTATGCACAGTGAAGTCGAGTCCTAAATCTTTCAGCAAAAACTGTCTGCGTGGCGATTTAGACGCAAGGATAAATTTGTGTTTTTTTAAGCTGTCCACGATTTAGTTATGTAGATAATAATAAGCAACAAACAAATAACAAACACCTAGGAACATAACCAGTTTAGCGGTATTGCCTGCTGTTTTGAAATGTTTTTTCTCGCTCGCAGATGCTATTCTGTAAATTAAAAAGGCCAATGGAATTTGAATGGCAATTAAAAAGTAGAAGAAGGAAATAGGATCGTGTAATCGCAAGTTTTGATATTGAATGATTCCAATAGCAGCCATTGTAAATACCGCAATGAAGCTTACAATTACCTTGGTTGTTTTGATTCCTAAGGCAATAGGAAGCGTATAACAGCCGTATTCTAAATCGCCTTCATAATCTTCCATGTCTTTGATGATCTCGCGTAGGAGCGTAGTTACAAAAGCAAAAAAGGAAATACCTATTACCCAACGCCATGCAAAGCCAAGGTTTAGGCTTTCATCGAGTGGTAAGTAGTTTTTATACACCAATAACAATTCGTAGATACCAACAGTTAACGGAACCAATGCGGTAAAGAGCGCAATAACAATGTTTCCAATTAAAAACTGACGTTTGAAAGAAGTAGAATAGAACCACAATCCAGCGGTACAAATAAAATGAATCAATGCTAATTTCCAGTAACCGATAGAGTAGGAAACACCAAGAGCAATAAGAAGTGCAATAACATTAATAACGGAATGAGCACCCATTGCCACACGTCTTTTAATGCCTTTGTCGATAACCATGCGCTCGGGCTTATTTACCTTATCAATTTTAACATCAAAATAATCGTTGATGATGTACCCAGCAGCAGCAATCATAACAGTAGAAAGTACCAACAGGAAAAATTGTAATTCGCTTAGTTGCAATTCGTAATACGGACTTTCTACTTTGATAAATGGTAATATCAAGCAAAAGCGAACCATGTATTGCGTAAATGCAATAATCAATAAATTCTGAATTCGGATTAACCTTAAAAATGCAATCACGTTTTTTTTATTTTTAGTAAATAGTCAATAGCGATTAGTAAATAGTCATTAGTCAATAGCGATTAGTAAATTGTGAATAGTAAATAGTGATTAGTGTTTTGATTCTATAGCACTTCAAACCTATTGCCTATTCGCTATTCCCTGTTCGCAAATTTACCAAACAAATCCATCATCATCAAACCAGTTGTTTTGAACTTTCATTACTTGTTCAATCACATCGCGCACAGCGCCTTTTCCGCCTTTGTTGTAGGAAATGTACAAACAAATATCTTTTATTTCTTGTGCAGCATCGTTCGGACACGTTGGAACACCCACACGTTTCATTACTTCATAATCAGGAATATCATCGCCCATGTACAGAATTTCATCATCTGTTAAGCTGTATATTTCTAATAGTTCTTTGTACACATCAATCTTCGTATGCGCACCTAAGTACACATCGGTAATGCCTAATCCATTCAAGCGTTTGCGAACCATTTCGGAGCGACCGCCAGAAATGATGGCTACTTTATATCCTTTTTTTACGGCCAATTGCAAGGCATAACCGTCTTTGATATTCATTACACGCACTTGCTCGCCATCGGGCATCAATGTCACCGAACCATCTGTAAGAACCCCATCTACATCCAGAACAATTGCTTTAACACGAGTAAGTTTGGTTTTGAAATTTTCCATAAGGCTAATTTACTATTTATTTTTTTTACTTGTTTCGATGATGCTGTTACTTAAAAGTGAATAAATTGTTTTGGCATTTTTATTCCCCGATAATAATTTCAAATGTGCATCCATCGTTTTTTTGTCGCCACGCACCGCAGGCCCCGTTTGCATATCGGCAGGTTTTCCTGTTTTGATTTTATCGGCTGTTTCGGCAATCAATGGTTTTAATAAATCCAATGAAAGTTTGTTTGCTTTCAAAAAATTGTCGGCAAGCGTATACATGTGATTGCTGAAGTTGCATGCAAACACTGCTGCTACATGCAATTGTTGGCGTTGAGCCGAATTGATGTTCTCCACCTTAGTACTGATGCTTTTCGCAAAAAACGTTAAGTTCTCCAAGGTGCTTTTGTTATTGGCTTCGATGCAAATTGGAATGGTTTTGAAATTTGCCTTTTTGGTTTTCGAAAATGTTTGTAGTGGATAAAACACACCAATGTTTTTAGAAACAGTTTTTAATACATCCATGCTCACACTTCCCGAAGTATGCACCACCATTTTATCGTTAAGCTTCAATTGTTTTGCAAGGCTTGCAATGGCATCGTCTTTCACCGCAATGATGTAAATAGTTGCCGTTGTATCAATGTCTTTTAAATTATTGATGGCTTCGGCTTTTACCTTTTTAGCCAATATTGCAGCATTTTTTAATTGCGGACTGTATACTTGCGAAATAAAATAACCAGATGAATGCAAACTCGTTCCTAATTGTGTTGCCAGGTTACCGGAGCCAATTAGGATAATTTTTATGGGATTCATGTAAATTTAGTTTTTTGTTTTTTTGATGCGTTCCCAGATGGCCAACAAGGTGCCTAAAAACATTACGATACAACCAATCCAAAGGATATTGATGTAAGGGAAAATAATGGCTTGCATCACAATAAAATCTTTGATGTTCGCTTTCTTTTCTTGTAAGGAAATTTCCACTTTACCCGATTGAGGATCGATTTTCCAGAACATAAATTGTAAACCTAACTGATCCACTTTTGATGCAATGGGTTGAACGCTGTTGTTTTTAATCATATACACAGGCGTTGCTTCGTATTTTACACCAGCAACATCCAATACACGTAAATGTGCTTTAACAGCAATGTCTTCATTCGCCAATTGCAATTGGTCATTACTTAAATTGGTTGACAATGAATCAAAAATAATGATGGCGTTTGACGAGAAGATGGTATCACCTTGTTTCATAGAAGCTGTTTTTGCTTCGGTGTATTCATCTTTTGTTGCTGCTTGTTTTTCTTTTATGGTTTCTAACTCCGCATAAGTAATGTGTGAATACAAATCGAAACTAGGGTAGTGGCGCGTATCCGGCTCTGGTGAGTTACCCATGCGTGGATTCATTTGAATCAATGGTGCCAATGAAAATTCTTTTTGGAATTTACCAGCAGCATCTCTTGTGAAATAATCTACATCAAACAATACATTGATGCCTTCGGTGCGTCTACCAACAAAAGTTGCATAGTACTTGCCCATTGGCAAAGTATCACCTTGAGTCAATACAATGTTTTCGTTGTTTGAGAAATTATCGCCTAAGCTTGAAACACTTTTTCCTGAACTATTTTGAGAGATGATTTCTTTTTTAGAAGTAGAAATTAAAATACCTAGCATCACCAATGCAAAACCGATGTGTGCAACCGATGCTCCAGCTTTTTTCAATTTACCACTCAATACACGAATGATGTAATCTAAATTAGCTACGGCAGCAAAAATGCTGGAGAACATTAGGATTGCATAGTATCCGTTTGCAAAATCGAGGATGTAAATAAACAATCCCGTAAATACAAAAGACACAACAAACGATAAAGAGATTTTTTTAATGAACTGTTTTACATCGGTACTTTTGTATTTGAAATATTGTCCGACCGCAATTAAAATGGTAACAATAAATGCAAAAGGCAATTGCCAGTTGTTGTAAAAATGAATCACATCTTTTAGAGGTGCTTTGTTTAAATCAAAAAGCTTGTTCCATACCGGCATAGAAGTGTAGAACATGATTTGGAAGGAAGAAACCAATAAAACAATGGCACCTACAAACATCCAAAACTCACGACTCCAGATACTTTCTTCTTCTTTTTGGCGAGGAATTTTTTTCCAGTTTACAATCAACAATGCAATTCCAAGAATTAAGAAAAAGAACAAATAGATAAGTAATTGTCCGCTCATTCCTAAATCGGTAAATGCATGAACCGATGATTCACCTAATATTCCACTACGTGTTAAGAAGGTAGAATATAGAATTAAAATAAAGGTAAGGATGGATAAAAAGAAAGCAGTGAATAAGGATTGTCCTTCGTTTTTATTGATGAGCATTAAATGGGCTGCACCTACTAATGTTAACCAAGGCACCAACGATGCATTTTCAACAGGATCCCATGCCCAGAAACCACCAAAGCTTAATGCTTCGTATGCCCAAGCACCACCCATTAAAATACCGATACCTAAAATGGCAACAGCAAAAAAGGTCCATGGTAAAGCAGGTTTTAACCATTGGTTAAATTGTTTTTTCCATAGTCCAGCAATTGCATAGGCAAATGGAACAACGGTTAAGGCAAAGCCAAGGAATAAAGTAGGAGGGTGGATGGTCATCCAATAGTTTTGAAGTAATGGGTTTAATCCGCGACCATCTAATTTTTCTAAATAGTTTGCACTTTTGAAAAGTGGAATGTTTGCAAAATCGGGATGCTCGCGTAATAAAACAGTAAACGGATTACTACCGATACGGTGTTCAAAAATGAAGATACCCAACAGCATCGAAGCTAAAAATGCTTGTACCAAGGAAATGATGGCCATAACTGGTGCTTCGAAATTCTTAGCCGTTTTTTGTAAAATCAATCCGATAACTACGTGCCAGAAAGTCCATAACAAGAAACTACCTTCTTGTCCTTCCCAAAAGCAGGAAAGGATATAACGCATGGGCATTTCTTTGTTGCTATGGTGCCAAACGTATTCATACTCAAAATAATGGTTCATGAGCATCATGAACAATGCTGCAACAATTCCTAATACGGATAAGCCATGAAAGCGGAAAGAGATACGTGCGATTTTAAGCCATGATGGTGCAGCATCATTATCGCGTGCCGCAAAAAAATAACTGATACCTGCTAAAAGTGCAAAAACAAAGGATAGAATAACGAAGAGATTCCCAGCCTTACCAATCCATAAATGTTCACCAACGTATTCCATAGTTTATGATTCTAATTTTTTTATTCTTTTAGTAAATAGCGAATAGTAAATAGTAAATAGTGAATAGCACCAATTCACCAATTCAACAACTCAACAATTCCTTAATCCTAATTCCTTTAATCCTTAATCTCCCAATCCTTCCCACATTTCTCGACATGCTCGAAATGACAACGCACCCATTCATTCTATAACTCTCTATTTCTCCAATTCAACAACTTTCTAATCTTTCGTCTTGTGTCTAATATCTAATATCCAACCCCTAATTACTCGCTTGTGGTTTTCCATCGTTGTATTTCGAAGGACATTTCATTAAAATATCGGAAGCATGAAATTCTTCACCTTGCATTTTTCCAATCAATACAATTTGTTCTGAGCGTTCAAAATCTTGAGGTTTTGTTTTGTGCAGGATTACCTTTTTCTCTAGTCCTTTATTGTCGAGCATGTAAAATGTAAACAGGTTTGCATCCACTTTCGGATCATAAACCGTTTCTTTTTCTTTGTTCAATTTTCCTACAATGTGAAATTCACTTTCAGGATCGCTAACAGCTTCTGCAAAGTCGGCATACGTACTAGTATTGTTTAAGGTAGTAAGGATAGCACCAATGGCTACTGCAATAATGATGATTAATAAAATGTGAATCTTTTTCATTCCAAGAAGTATTATTTATTCTTTGTTTTTTAATTCTTTTTCCAACTTTCCAATTTTTCTATCCAACATAATTAGGTAAACCAAAATGCCAATAAAAATGATGGACAAAACGGTGATAACCACATAAATTTTTCCAGATTGAAACATTGGGTCGGCCATTTCTACCGACTGTGAATCTTGCGCCATTGCTCCAAAAGAAGTCAAAAGAAAAATGGATAATAAAATACGTGTGATGTGTTTCATGCTCTATCTATTATTCGTTGAATAAAATTTTACGTTTTAATTTTTCGGTTCTAACTCTCAAGGTCATGAACCATATTCCCATAATGATCCAACCAATTACTGCTGGATAAAATACCATGCGCATGGTGCTGTCTAAATCGTATTTGTTAAAACCAGGATTGCCACCATTGCCCGGATGCAAAGAATCGTTCAAACGAGGCAATACCATGATGAACACCATGTACATTACAAATGCAAAAATATTGTATACAGCAGATATGCGTGCGCGTTTTTGTTCTTCATCCACCGATCCTCTTAAAATAAAGTAGGCTAGATAAATAAGCATGGAAACGGCTACTCCGTTTAATTTAACATCGGCAACCCACCAAGCACCCCAAGTATAACGTGCCCAAACGGAGCCCGTTGTTAATCCTAAAATACCCAATAACATTCCCACGTTTGCCGATTGAGAGGCAACAATGTCGTTATCGAATTTAGAACTGCTTAGATATTTGATGCTATAGGTTGCTGAAACGCCAAGAATCACCATCATGGAAAACCACATGGGAACATGGAAATATAAATTGCGAATGGTTTCGTGTAAAATTGGTTGTGCGGGAACGGGTAATAAAAAGCCAGTAATGATTGAATAGATAACCAAAAAAGCTCCTAGTATTTTCCACCAATTTTGTTTCATAGTATGCTAAACTTTTTGAACTGCAAAAATGCGCTGTATGGTTTGTTGCACCTTGCAAATTAATCGCGCCAAAGGTAACGAAATAATAGATATGAAAGTGCTATAATAATTACATTCATAAACATTAAAACGAGCAAATAGTTTAGGTCCCAATTTTCCAATCCGTCAATGGCATTTTTCGAAAGTTTGATCAAAACAATCAACAAAGGCATTAAAATAGGGAAGCTCATGATGGCCATTAAGGTAAAATTATTGCTGCTTTTGGAAGCAATGGCCGAAACCATTGTCAGTAATGATGCAAAGCCAAAACTACCCAAGGTTAAAACAATTAAAAAGAGGGGTAAATCTTGGATAATATTGCCTACAAATAAGCCGTAAACCAACAAACAAAGTCCAGAAATAACAATTAATAGAATGGAATTGTAAATGATTTTTGAAATAATTACCGCTTGCGGACTTGTCAATGTGTAATAATAGAGCAGTCGGCCGCGCGTTTCGCCAATAAAACTTTTGGCAACACCATTAATGGAAGCAAATAATAGAATGATCCAAAAAAGGGCATTCCAAGTAGCAGGATTGATGATTTTTTTGAAGGATAAGTAACTTACAAAAACAGTGGATACTACATACAGCAAAATGCCTCCCAATGCGTATTTATTGCGCATTTCGAGTTTTAGCTCTTTTAATACCAGTTGTTTTATTTGATTTACCATTTATTAAAGTTCAATTACATCTTTTTCGGAAGGAATAGTAATGTGTCTAAATCCAGCTTCCAATAGTTTTTCCTTAAAATTCAACTGTGTTTCATACTCACCATGTACCAAAATGAGTTGTTGGATTTTGGATTTATCTTGACAACCCAAATATTGAATCATTTCCTTGTAATCGGCATGAGCACTGTAGGAATCGATAATAACAACATCGGCTTTTACTTCGTGTTCAACGCCAAATACACGTACTTTTTTAGCACCCGCTCTAATTTTACCACCAGTTGAATTTGGTTCGGCATAACCTACCATTAAAATGGTGTTTTTAGGGTCACTGATGTTGTTAGCGATATGGTGTTTTATTCGTCCAGCCTCAATCATTCCAGATGCAGAAATGATGATACATGGTTCGGGCAATTCGTTTAATGCTTTTGAATCTTGCGCATCCTGAATGTAGATTAAGTTTCCAAAGCCAAAAGGATTTGGATCTTTTTTCATGTAATCCAAAATGTCCTCGTTAAAACATTCAGGGTGGGCACGCATAATGTTGGTAGCATTGATGGATAGCGGACTGTCGACATACACATTAATATGTGGCAACATCTTTTTATGTTCCATTTGATCCAGTGCAAACACTACTTCCTGTGTTCTACCTAAACTAAATGCAGGAATAATCAATTTGCCTTTCTTTTCGATGCAGGTGTTATAAACCACATTGAATAATTCCTGTTCACTCATAGCATTGTCGGTATGCAAGCGGTCGCCATAAGTCGATTCGCAAACAATTACATCTGCCTGCGGAAATGGTTGTGGGTCGCGCAAGATAGAGCCGTTGTAGCGACCAATATCACCTGTAAAACAAAATGTTTTGGTTGTTCCGTTCTCGGTATATTCAATGTTTACAGCAGCACTTCCTAAAATATGCCCTGAGTCGGTAAATTTCACATTAAACCCTTCAAATACTTGATAACTAGCATTGTATTTTACACTCACAAATTGACGCAAGGCTTTTTCTACATCTTTAATTGAATAGAGCGGTTTTAAAGGTTCTTCGCCACGTTTCATTCTGCGTTTATTAATAAAACGCATATCGTTTTCTTGAATATGAGCACTATCGGTAAGCATAATTTTGCATAAATCGGTAGTAGCGGTAGTACATATAATTTGTCCTTTAAACCCTTGTTTCACAAGGTTAGGGATATTTCCAGAGTGATCGATGTGTGCATGCGACAGAATGAGGTAGTCGATGCTCGATGGTTCAAACTCAAAATGGCGGTTCATGCTGTCGGTATCAGCGCCTCTGCCCTGAAAAAAGCCACAATCCAGTAATATTCTCTTTCCATCAAGTGTGGTTAGAAGGTGTTTACTCCCTGTAACTGTGCGTGCTGCACCAAAAAATTGAATTTGCATAAAGGTATTTTAGTAATTGTACAAAGATACTATAATCTTTCGCTTTTTACAGGGTTCGAATGGACCTAAAAATTGTCTTTTTATGGAAAATTTTAAATTTGGCATCTATCAATAAAATCAATAAATTTGTGTGTTTTGGGTAAAAATAGCAAATTGCTTTACAGGCACTTATACTTTTTTACATTGAGTAATTATTAAAGAGCACACTTCTTTTTCGGAAGAACCATTATATATGAAGAAGCATTTTCGCTTTATTATTTTATTGCTAGTGATGATTGGGCTTAACAAGCATGTTGTTATTGCTCAAACTTCCTTTGCCTCAGAAGATGAACTGAAAGCACAAGCAGCAAAGCTGTTTGATGAAGATGCGTTCGAAGAGGCTTATCCACTGTATTCACAATTGGTGAGTTTGTATCAAAAAGATGCGAACTATAATTTCCGTTTGGGTGTTTGTATGCTCTATGCAAGCGATGACAAGGAAAAACCGATTCCATTCTTAGAATTTGCAGCTAAAAATTCGGAAGTAGAAAAAGAGGTGCTTTTTTATCTTGCTCGTGCCTATCATTTAAATTACCGTTTCGATGATGCGATTAAAGTTTATAATGACTATAAGCGTGTAGCTTCGAGTGCAAAGGCCGAGAAGCTGATGGTGGACCGACAAATTGAGATGTGTAAGAATGGTAAAAAATTATTGCGCAACATCACCGATTTAGTGGTAATTGATAAAAAAGAAATGAGTCGTAACGAGTTTTATCGTTCCTACGATATTTCGGATATTGGTGGTAAATTATTAGTTAAGCCCGATGAGCCAGCCTTTAAAACACCTGTCGATAAAAAGAAAAAGGAAAATTCAATTATCTACTTAGCATCAAATAACAATCAAGTTTTCTTTTCGAGTTATGGCGAAAACACCGAACGTGGCAAAGATATTTTTGTGATTCGTAAATTACCGAATGGCGAATGGAGTAAAGCACAAACACTCGGATATCCTGTAAATACAGAGTATGACGAGGATTTTCCATTCCTGCATCCAAATGGAAAAGTATTGTATTTCTGTTCTCGTGGACATTCATCGATGGGAGGATACGATATTTTCAAAACAACCTTGAATGAGGAAACCAATACCTGGAACAAGCCGGTGAACATGGATTTTCCTATCAATACACCCGATGATGATATTTTGTATGTAACCAATGAAGATGAAAAAGAAGCCTTCTTTTCTTCTGCACGTAACAGTGTTACAGGTAAAACTGCTGTATTTCATATCAATGTAGAACGCAAACCAATTGACGTAGCCATCATTAAAGGAGCCTTGGTAGCAACCAAAGAAGGACAAGCATTGGATGCACGTATTACGGTGAAAGATTTAGGTGATAATTCCATTTTAGGTATTTACAATGCAAAGGAAACTGGTGGTTATTTAATCAATTTGCCGAATGGAGGTAAGTTTATGTTTACAGTTGAAGTAGCGGGAATGCCAACTCAATCGGAAATGGTGGTATTGCCAACACAGTATGAGTTTAAGCCATTGAAACAAGAAATTAGCTACGAAGCAGGAACCGATAAATTAATTGTTAAGAATTTATTTGACGAAGAAGTAGATGATTCAAGTTACATGCTTGCAATGAAATTGATAAAAGAAAAATCAAAATTAGAAGCGAGCTCTGCAGCTGAAATTGCGGAAGCAAAAAACAATACTTCAACAACAGCTCAAACAACAACAGAAACAAATACAACTGAGCAAGATGGAACTGCCACAGCTAAAACAACGCCTACTAATTTATCGAACGAGGAAATTATTAAGATTGCGTATTCAGATGCAAAGGATGTAGAAACGGAAGCGAAAGAATTTAAAGAACAAGCAGATATTGCATTAACCATTGCCAACCAGAAAAATGAAATAGCTCAAAATAAATTGAAGGAAGCGGATCAGTTAAAAGCCGATGCAAATTCAATGAGCGACAAAGCAAAGAAACAAGCAACTTTAGATGAAGCCAATGCTGCCTATAAAGAAGCTGAAGAGTTGAATCAAGAAACGGTAGCAGCATTCAATTTAGCGAAACGTTTAGAGTTAACCTCAGGAGCAAAACAAAAAGAAGCAGATCTTTCCTTATCGTATGCAAAAAATATTGAAACAGCTGTAAAATCGAAAAATGCAACCGAAGCATTGGCAAGGCTCGAAGAGCAACAAAAACAATTGGATGCCTTGAGTGCAGAGAATACAGCAAGCTCCAATATTGTAAACAGTATTAAGATTGATGCGGAGAATAAAAAACGTGATTTAGATAAGGCAGCACAAGAGTTAGCAGATGTGAAGCAAGAGATTGTTGACAATGAAACATTGATTGCAACAACACAAGCCGATATTGAAAAAACAAAGAATGAACAAATCAAAGCCGATTTGCAAAATCAAATAGAAGGATTAAAAGCGGACAATGAATTAAGTAAAAAAGACATTGTGAACTATGAAGAAAAAGTAAACAAACTTCAAAAGGAATACAATGGAATTTTAAATGAAGTTGCATTGGTGAGCAATGTTGTGAATCAATCGAAAACTACGACCAACGAATCGGCAGCTGCAACTGTTGCAGCAATCGACAAAACAAAATTAGAGCAACAAGTTAATTCGATTAAGAGCAGTCCACCAGTTTCAACAGAAGTTGCTGCTGTAAAAACAAACAATACTGTAACACCTGAAAATACAACTACAAGTTCGACAACAGAAGTAGTAGCAACAACGTCTGAAGTAAAATCGACAAACACTCCAGAAACAACGAATACGACAGAAACTGCATCAACAACTGAAACGGCTGCAGTTAAAGAAGATTACAATGCGAAGTTTAATGAAGAGTTGGAAGCAATTGAGTCGATTAGCAATCCTGTTGCTCGCGAAAATAAGAAAGCGGAAATTTATTCGAACTGGGTTACTGCAATGAATCAAGAGATTGCGGGATTGAAGCAAGAACAAAAAACAACTACTGATAAAGAACAGAAAAAAGCAATTGCAGCTGCCATAACTGGTTTAGAAAAAGATTTAAAAACAAAACAACAAACGGCAAAAGAAACTTTAGCATCGGCTAAAAAGTTGGAGAAGGAGCAAGGTTTGGCTGCTAATACTAACACTACAGAAAACACAACGAATCCAACAACAGAAAATACAACTACCGAAGGAACGAATACAAGTGAGTCGGCAACAGCAGCTTCCACTAATAAATCTAACCAAGAATATGCGGAAGAATTGTTTGCTGCACAAAATATGAGTAATGAATTGGAGCGTGAAAAAGCAAAAGCAGCTGTATTAAACAATTGGGCGAATGCAATCAATGCGGAGATGGATAAGAAAAAGGCAGATATGAAGGCAACTTCAGATCCTGAAATGAAAGCATTGTTAGCACAAAAGATTGTTGATTTGAAAAAACAAAGTGAAGAAAAGCAAACACAAGCAAATGAAAGCACTGCAAAAGTAGAAGCGCTTCAGGGCAATGCTATTGCTAATAAAACAACAGAGACAACAAGTCCAACAACTACAGAAGTTGTGACAAACAATAAAACAACAGAGACAAGTCCAACAACTACGGAGGTTGTAGCAAACAACAAAACAACGGAGACAAGTCCAACAACTACGGAGGTTGCGACAAACAACAAAACAACAGAAACAACTCCAACAACTACTGAGGTAGCAACAAACAATAAAACAACTCCAACAAGTACGGAAGTAGCAGCAGCAAATACTACCACTGAAATAAATCCAACTACAGAAGAAGACGATGTAATTCCTGCGGTGGCTCAGAAAAAACAAGTTGGATATACGGCTCCACAGGCAGCAGCGGAATCAACAAAAGCGAATGCCGCAAGTAAGCAAGCAGAGCAGTTGACGCAACAAGCTTCAGATTTAAAACAACAAGCAGCAGAGGCTACTTCACCAACTGTTAAGGATGAGTTGTATGCACAAGCGGAGACATTAGAGAAGCAATCGCAAGATAAAAAAATGGAAGCAGCAGCCTATACAGCAACTGCTAACAAGGCAGAGTATTTGAACAATACGAATCAATTGCAACAGTTGGAGGCTGCTACTGGAAAAAACAATGCAGATGATTTGATGATGGCAGAGATGATGAAAGATGAAGCGGTTATTTATTTTAATAAAGCCCAAAAGAATAGAGAAGAGGCTGCTGCTGCAAATCAATATTATGCAAAAGAGACATTAACGGAAGAAGCTGCTAAAAACGAACAAATTGCAATTGATAAACAACAAAAAGCAACTGCTATTTATAAAAAATACAATCCAAATTTTGTTGCAAGTAACACAACGCCTATTAACACAACCTCTGAGAATAAATGGGTAACAACAACTCCGCCTGTAAATAATAAAACTACTGAATCAACAACCACTAATCCGGTGGTTGCTAATACAACTGAAAATACAACTACAAGCACTTCGCCAGAAAATACAACTACAGCAACAACACAAAATAAAACACCAGAAACAACGAATACTACAAATACAACTGCACAAAATAATGAAACAACTCCTGTTGTAGAAAATACAGCAAGTACTCCTGTTGCAACAACAACAAATCCAGAAACAACAACGACTACAACAGCAACAATCCCTGTGGTAGAAAATACCTCTACGCCTGTAACAACTGAAGTAGTAACAAATACTGCAGCAACAACAAATAACGCAGCAACAACAAACAACGCAGCAACAACAACGAGTCCAATAGTTCTAGAGCCAATCGAGAAATTTGAACGCAAAGCAACTCCTGTTTACAATGCATCCAAGCCAATTCCAGTTAACGAAAAGTTGCCAGAAGGATTGATTTTTAAAGTACAAATTGGCGCATTTAAAAATCCTATTCCTCAAGATTTATTTAAAGGGATGACACCAATAACTGGTGAAACAACGCCACAAGGATATACCCGCTATACAGCAGGGTTGTTTACAAAATTGGTTACTGCCGAAAAAGTAAAACAAGAAATTCGTGAGATGGGTTATAAAGATGCTTTTGTTGTGGCATTTTACAATGGTAAACGAATTTCAATGAAAGAGGTGGCCACATTACTTGGTGAGCAAAGAAATGCAGCAGGAAATGATTTTGTAGCAAGTGCAGCGACATCGACAGATCAATTGGCTATCAATAATCAAACAGGAACACCTACTAATTCTACAAATACAACAACTTCAGCTACCAATACAACGCCAGGTGCTACATCAACACAACAGATTGCTGTTTCTGAAAATGTAGCAAATGTTACTGGATTATTTTACACTGTTCAAGTAGGTGTATTTTCACAACCTGTGAGTGTAAATAAATTGAATATTCAACCATTGTATACCGAAAAAGCACCGAATGGAAATATCCGTTACAATACAGGTGTTTACAATAATGTAGCACGTGCAGTGGAAGCAAAAAACATTGTGATTGGTGCAGGAGTTAAAGATGCATTCGTAACAGCTTACATTGATGGTAAACGTGTTTCATTATCAGAAGCACAACAATTGGTTGCAGCACAAGGAAATGGTGTTTTCTCCACTGCTCCAAACATGAATCAATTGCCTACTGTTGGTGGAAGAGTTTCAACGACTGTTACTCCTCAACCTGCAGTAACAACTCCTACAACAACAACTACTACAACTACACCAGTTGTTAATACACCAGAACCTACTCAGCCTGTTGTAACACAACCAACTGCAACAACAACAACAACAAATGCGGGCATTCCTATTGCTAGCGAAACCATTGAACCATTAAACATGAACAATGTTCCTGCATCGGTAACAGATGAAAAAGGAGTGGTATTTAAAATTCAAATTGGTGCATTTAACGAGGAAGTTCCATTGCAAATTGCAAATAAGTTTTTACGAATTGCTCGCATGGGTGTTAAAAATTATGAAGACGAACGAGGATTAACTGTTTACACTGTTGGTGCTTACGCAAATTATGAGGATGCAAACAAAGCAAAAGCTGCAGTGGTGTCGCAAGGAATTACTGATGCATTTATTGTGGCATTTAGTGATGGAAAGAAAATTACGATTGACGAAGCAAAACAATTATTGAACAAATAATGAGCATGAAAAATTTTGACAAACAACATGAGTTTGATACCGATTCGGATGTGCTTTTAGCACCCGAAGAAGTGGAAGTGGCGGATAAACAAATTGTGGTTTACAACGATGATTTCAACACCTTTGATTTTGTGATTGAATCGCTTATAAAAGTATGTAAACACGATCCTATTCAAGCGGAACAATGCACCTTTTTAGTTCATTATAAGGGTAAATGCTCCGTTAAAAAAGGAACGTTCGAAAGTTTAGAGCCAATGTGCACAGCATTGTTGGAACGAGGTATAACAGCAGAAATAGAATAACATGTCAGGCAATTCATTCGGAAAATTATTCACAGTAAGCACGTTTGGTGAGTCGCATGGCGAAGCACTTGGAGGTGTGATAGATGGTTGTCCAGCAGGCCTAAGAATTGATTTTGATTTTATTCAGGCTGAATTAGACAGACGAAAACCTGGACAATCGCATATTGTAACGCAACGTAAAGAGGGCGATAAAGTTGAATTCCTTTCGGGTATTTTCGAAAGTAAAACCACAGGTACTTCCATTGGTTTTATTATCCGTAATGAAAATCAAAAATCAAAAGACTACGATCATAATGTAGATGTATATCGTCCATCACATGCCGATTATACCTATGATGCAAAATATGGTCACCGCGATTATCGTGGTGGCGGCCGTTCCTCCGCTCGCGAAACAGCTTGTAGAGTTGTTGCAGGTGCTATTGCTAAATTGATATTAAAAGAATACGGAATTGTAATCAGTGCATATACCTCACAAGTTGGAGATATTAAATTGTTAAAAAATTATCACGATTTAGATTTCAGTAAAATAGAATCAAACATTGTTCGTTGTCCAGATGAATTAATTGCCGAAACAATGATTCAAAAGATTGAACAAGTTCGAAAAGCAGGTGATACCATTGGTGGACAAATAGCATGTGTGGTTAAAAATGTTCCAGTAGGATTAGGTGAACCAGTGTTTGATAAATTGCATGCCGATTTAGGGAAAGCCATGTTGAGTATCAATGCCGTGAAAGGTTTTGAATACGGAAGTGGTTTTGCTGGAACAAAAATGTTGGGAAGCGAACACAATGATGTTTTTAAAGCAGGCGATAAAATAACAACCGCAACAAATCATTCGGGTGGGATACAAGGTGGAATTAGCAATGGTGAAGATATTTACTTTAATGTTGCATTCAAACCAGTAGCAACCATTATGCAAAACCAAGAAACAGTGAATGCAAAAGGGGAGTCTGCTGAGATCCATGGTAAAGGAAGGCATGATCCTTGCGTATTGCCTCGCGCAGTGCCAATTGTTGAAGCAATGGCTGCATTGGTACTAGTCGATCACTTATTAAGAAACAGAAGTAATAAATTAAGAAACTAAAATTAAATAAATAGATACGAAAATCATGGAAACGCCAAAAAAGAAAAAGAGTTTATTCAGACGAATTTTAAAATGGACAGGAATTAGTTTTCTGGTATTAATCATTTTAATAATTGCAGCTCCATTTTTATTTAAAAAGCAAATCATTCAATTTGTGAAGGATACTGCAAACGAGCAATTAAATGCCAAAGTGAATTTTGGTGAATTTGATTTAACATTAATCAGTTCGTTTCCTGACTTTACGTTTTCAATCGACAGTGTATCCGTTGCCAATATTGGTGAATTTGAAGGAGATACACTTTTGTATGCAAAGAATTTAACCTTAGGTTTAAACCTAATGAGCGTTATTAAAGGTGATCAGTATAAAATCAACACCATTTCAATTGACCAACCTCGCATTCATGCATTGGTATTAAAAAGTGGTTTGGCTAACTGGGACATAACAAAACCGAGTACTGATTCTACTGCAACTGCCGATACAGCAGCAGCTACACCATTCAAA
>Ga0207971_100070_pt1 | contig 95772 bp, 80 predicted proteins | sample LakWasMet56_HOW8_2_FD_183890 | JGI IMG/M metagenome (GOLD analysis project Ga0207971, IMG submission 183890) | Freshwater sediment methanotrophic microbial communities from Lake Washington under simulated oxygen tension - Sediment Metagenome... | ecosystem: Environmental > Aquatic > Freshwater >... | reverse complement strand
CATAGGCAAAGGCCGTGCTTTGGGTGATCGGCATGGCGATGGCGCCGCTGGCGGGATCGGGGTGTTGGCCGGCGTGGACGGCGCGGGTGCGAAGGTGGGTCATGCAAGCTCTTTCAGGCGCAAAGGACGCCATTCTTTAACAATTTGATAGCACTCTCTATAGAGCAGGTATGCGCTAGGGAGCCTCTGCACGAATCGTCGCGCCGTGTGCATCTGCGGCCTCGGGCGATCTGCAGCGTTGCAGATCCTCGCGATAGCTACGGCTATCGCTGCGGTTTGCGCCTTGCAGCTCATCCCGATCCGCAGCGCCCACTTGCCACGCGATTCGTGCAGAGGCTCCCTAGCCCTGCTTTTATGTCTAACTCCAGTATGCGAGTGCCCACCCGGCGGCGGCGGCAAAGGCCACCACCCAGACCGGCGACAGCCGCGCGAGGCTGAGCAAGGCCCAAGCAGCCAGCGCCAGGGCGGCGTCGGCGCGGCTGTGGATGGCGCCGGTCCAGACCGGGTCGTACAAGGCGCTGAGCAGCAGCCCCACCACGCCCGCATTGACGCCGGCCATGGCCCTGCGCATGCCTTGGCGCTGGCGCAGCACCTCCCAGAAAGGCAGCGCTCCCAGCAGCAGCAGAAATCCGGGGAGAAAGATCGCGCAGAGCAGCAACAGCGCGCCGGCCACGCCGTGCCAGGCGCCTGGCAGCAGCGCGCCAAGGTAGGCGGCAAAACTGAACAGCGGCCCAGGCACGGCCTGCGCCGCGCCGTAGCCGGCCAGAAAATCGCCCTGGGACACAAGGCCCGCCGGCACCACGCTTGCCTCCAGCAAGGGCAAAACCACGTGTCCCCCGCCAAAGACCAGGGCGCCAGCGCAGTACACGCCGCTCATCGCCGAGAGCGCCGGTGACCCTGTGCCAGCGGCCCACAGCGGCAGGACCACCAACAGCGCGAAAAAAACCACCAGGGCCACGACGGCGAGGGACCGGGACACCGCAATCGCCGGCGCCGCTATCGCCTCGTTTGCGCCGGACGCCGCAGCGCCCGTCCCCGTCTCCCGCAGCCACCACAGGCCGAGCAGACCGCACAGCAACAGCGCCACCAGTTGCGCAGCCGCCGTGGGCACGAGCAAGGTGAGCAAGGCGGCAAGCATGGCCAAGGCGGCGCGCGGGCGGTCTGGGCAGAGGCTGCGCGCCATGGCCCACACGGCCTGAGCTACCACGGCCACGGCCACCACCTTGAGGCCATGCACCCAACCCGCCGCGGCAAGCGCGGGGTGGGCCGACAAGGTCTGGGCAAACAGCAGCAGCGCGGCGGCAGAGGGCAAGGTAAAACCCACCCACGCAGCCAGCGCCCCCCAGAGCCCGGCGCGGGTCATGCCCAGCGCCATGCCCAGCTGGCTGCTGGCCGGGCCGGGCAGGAACTGGCACAGCGCCAGCAGCTCGGAGTAGCGTGCGTCGCCCAGCCAGCGGCGGCGCTCCACCAGCTCGGCGCGGAAATACGCCAGGTGCGCCACTGGCCCGCCGAACGAGGTCAGCCCAAGGCGCAAAAAGGTGAGAAATACCTCCAGCACAGCCGAAGTGCGCCCCGCGCCACCAAGCGTGCGCTCCATCAGAAAATCGCGCCTGCACGCCGGCTCAGGCGGCTCTGCCGGCAAGGAAAACCAAGCAACTCGCGTACGTTGGCCATGCAGCAAATACTTGGAGATCGTCCCGAAGCCGGCTTTGCCACGGCGGTTCTAGGGCGCATCGGGAAACAGCGCCGCCCAGCAGGCCGGATCACCCGCCAGCAGGTCGAGATCAGCAGTCGTCGGCTTGTCGCAGGGCTTGGCGCCAAGCGTTTGCGCCAGGGCGATGGCGGCGGGCGAAAAATAGGCAATCACCTCGCACTGCAAGCGGCCTTCCAGCTCGTGCCGGGCGAAGACGGCCATGTCCGCCGGATGGCCTGCGGCCGCGAACAAGGGCTCGAACTGCTCGCGCAATTGCTCCTTGGGCTCAAAGGCCAGAACCCCATCGCCCAGCGATTGGGAAAACCAGGTCTGCATGGTGAGGTCCTTTCTCTCAATATTTCGCGGGGACAGTGCCATCGGCAACCCTAGCCCGCACGCAATGGCCGTGTTGCAAGCAATGCCTTCAAGGCGGCTGCCGTGCGCGCTGCCGCGCCCCGGTGGGCGGTGGAAAACGCCTCGGCCTGCACGCGCCCAAGGGCGAGCCGGGCGCGGTCACCCGCCCATTGGCCTGCGGCCAGCATGCCCGCGGCCATATCGGCCACGCGCACGGCGGCGCCTGCCTTGCAGGCCTGCTCGGCCACTTCGGCAAAGTTGAAGGTATGGGGGCCCATCACCACGGGGCAACCGCAGGCCGCGGCCTCGATCAGGTTCTGGCCACCCAGCGGCGCAAAGCTGCCACCCAGCAGTGCCACATCGGCCAGGCCGTAGTACAGCGCCATCTCGCCCAAGGTATCGCCCAGCCACACATCGGCATCCTGCGGCGGCTGGCCCCACTGGCTGCGGCGTGCGACGCGCAGGCCGGCACTGCTGAGCAGGGCAAACACTTCGTCAAAGCGCTGCGGGTGGCGCGGAACGATCAGCCATTGCACGGCATGGGGCGCTTCAATTGCTTCTGCATTGATAGCTGAAAGCGCTTGTCCCACCTGCGCTGGAGCCCTTTTTTTTATAAAATTCTGCAGCCAAAGCGCCTCTTCCCCTTCGCGGCTGCTGGCCAGCAGCAGCACAGGCCGCGAGCAGGCCGCGCGCCATTCGCGGCCCTGGGCGAGTTGGGCAGCGTCGGGCTCGGCGTCGAACTTGAGGTTGCCCAGCACACCCTGAACGGGGGCGCCCACTTGGCGCAAGCGCTGGGCGTCCGCGTCGGTCTGCGCCCAGACGGCACTCAGGCCGCCATAGGCCGGGCGTGAGAGGCTGGCAATGCGCAAGGCGGCCGCCAGCGACTTTTCACTCAGGCGCGCATTCGCCAGCACCAGCGGCACGCCGCGCGCTTGGCACCCGGCGACGAGGTTGGGCCAGATCTCGGTTTCCATCAGGATGCCCACGGCAGGGTGAAATTTCCGCAGAAAGCGCTCGACCGCGCCACGCGTGTCCCAGGGTTGCCAGACCTGGATGTCACCTGGCAGCAACAGGCGCTCGCCCTCCGTCCGGCCTGTGGCGGTGCCGTGGGTCAGCAGCAAACGCATTTCCGGCCATTGCGCACGCAGCTCGGCCAACAGAATGCCGGCGGCGCGGGTCTCGCCGAGCGAGACGGCGTGAATCCACAGAAAGCTGCCCTGGCCGCTGGTGCTGCTCAATGGCATCAGGCTGTCGAGCGGACGGGCGTAGTAGCCAAAGCGCTCCGCCACCGCCGTGGCATAGCCGGGCTCGGCCACGGCGCGACGGCGCAACTTGCGGCGCAGCAGGGGCTGTGCACACACCATCAGCACCGAATACAAGGCACGCAAGATATGGCTCATAGGGACACGGCCTCTGCACGGGCAGTCCATTGAGCTGAATCACGCTCTGCGATCAGCAGCCATGCACCTGTTCCGGGTGTCTGCCCAGTGAGAACTCCACCAGGCGCCCAGAAAGCACTGCGCCCGGCGCTGGCATATCCTCCCGACGGGGCACCATGATTGGCCAGCAGCACCCCCATGCCATGGCGCACCGCATGGTCTTGTGCCAAGGCGGCATCCCGCGCATAGCCCGCTTCGGAAATCAGCACACCCGCCAGATACAGAGACGCTCCACGCCGTGCGGCCGCATCGGCATGGGCGGGCTCCGCGATGTCGGCACAAATGGCCAGCGCCATGGATTCACCGGCCCAGGTGCGCAGATGGGCATCCTCACAACCTGCGCGAGCGTAAACATCTTCCCCCGGGTGCAAATAACGTTTGCAGTAAACGGCATGACTTCCGTCAGGTTCCAACACAAATGCTCCGATGCCAGGCTTGTGCCCTCTCTCGGCTGCCACAACCGGCGCACCCACAATCAGTGCCATGCCATAACGCATGGCCGCAACGCACAAGGGTTGCAGCACCGGCGCATCGGGGTCCAGGGCCGTGTGGTTGATGTCATCCAACTCATAGCCCGTGAGCGAAAGCTCGGGGAAAACCAGCACCTGCACCCCCATCGACGCTGCGGCCTCTGTAAAGCGCAAGTGCGTTTGTACGTTGGCAGCCACGTTATTGGGCAATGACGGCGTTTGTGCAGCAGCGATGCGCATGGAGCTTATGCTTGGAACGAGAGGGGGTGAATCAGTGCGCTGCCGACTGCAACTGCGCATCCGGCTTGGCGCGGCGCAGCAAGGCGAGCATGTCGGCTTCGATGCGCGCGAGCGCCTCGGGCGTCTGCCCCTCGAAACGCAGCACCAGCACCGGCGTGGTGTTGCTGGCGCGGATCAGGCCAAAACCATCGGGCCAGTCCACGCGCAGGCCGTCAATGGTGTTCACCACCGCAGGCGCCTCGAAAGCATCGGCGGCCAGCTTTTGCAATGCCTCGCTGACGCGGTGCGGCTCGCCCTCCTCGCAGGCCACGTTCAGTTCGGGCGTGGAGCAACTGGTGGGCAGGGCTTCGAGCACGGTGCCGGCATCCGGGCTGCGGCTCAAGATTTCGAGCAAACGGCAGCCGGCATAGGTGCCATCGTCAAAGCCGTACCAGCGCTCTTTGAAGAAGATGTGGCCGCTCATTTCGCCGCCCAGCGGCGAATCCAGCTCTTTCATGCGCGCCTTGATGAGCGAGTGGCCGGTTTTGTACATCACCGGCACGCCGCCCGCCGCTTCAATGGCGGGCGCCAGGCGCTGGGTGCACTTCACGTCAAACAAAATGCTGGCGCCGGGTACGCGGGAGAGCACGTCGCCCGCAAACAGCATCATCTGCCGGTCAGGATAAATATTGGCGCCGCTCGGCGTCACGATGCCCAGACGGTCCCCATCGCCGTCGAACGCCAGGCCGAGCTCGGCGTCGCCCGACTGCAGCGCGGCGATCAAATCGCGCAGATTCTCGGGTTTGCTTGGATCGGGATGGTGGTTGGGGAAATTGCCGTCCACCTCGGAAAACAGCTCGGTCACTTCGCAGCCCAGCGCGCGGAAGATGGCCGGGGCCGTGGCGCCGGCAATGCCGTTGCCGCTGTCGATGACGATCTTCATTGGCCGCGCCAGTTTCACGTCGCCCAGAATGCGCGCGCGGTAGGCCGGCAGCACGTCGGCGTGGCCCATGCTGCCGCCAGCGGCCAACTTCCAGCTGCGCTCTTCGATGGTGCGGCGCAGCGCCTGAATCTCGTCGCCAAAGATGGCGCGGCCGGCCAGCACCATCTTGAAACCGTTGTAGTCCTTGGGGTTGTGGCTGCCGGTGATCTGGATGCCGCTTGTGCACAGCGTGCTGGCGGCGAAATACAGCATGGGCGTGGTGCATTGGCCGATGTCGATGACGTCGAGGCCGGTTTCGGCCAGGCCCAGGATCAAGGCGGTGGACAGTTTGCTGCCCGAGAGGCGGCCGTCGCGCCCCACGGCCACGCGGCGCTCGCCCGCATCCATCGCCGCCGTGCCAAAGGCCCGGCCCAGGCCACGGGCCACTGCTTCGTTCACCGTCTCGGGCACCACGCCGCGAATGTCATAGGCTTTGAAAATGGCGGGAGACAGGTGCACGGGGTGGTCTTTCTTCTTCAATAGGGCAGCGGCAAACGATTGTAGGGGCCTGCCATGCCGCGCCTTTTCTACTACCTACCTGCCAAAATCCGCAGGTCCGAAAACGGCTAGCAACAACCGGGCGCGGCCCTATCATTTGCCCATGCCCCGCCCGCCATCCCGTATGAAAAGCACCGCTCAGACCGCACCCGCCGATGCCGGCCGCTACCTGGCGCTGTGCACCCGCGATGCACGCTTTGACGGGCAGTTCTTTACGGGCGTGACCTCCACCGGCATCTACTGCCGCCCGGTCTGCGCCGTGCGCACGCCCCGGCCGGAGAACTGCCGCTTTTTCGATCTGGCGGCGCAGGCCGAGCAGGCCGGGTTTCGCCCCTGCCTGCGCTGCCGACCCGAGGTGGCGCCGGGCCAACTGGCCTGGTCCACGCAGGACGCCACCGCCCTGCTGCTGCAGCATGCGCTGCGGCTGATTGCCAGCGGCGCCGAGGGCGCGGCGCCGGTGGCTCAGTTGGCACAGAGCCTGGGTGTGAGCGACCGGCACCTGCGGCGCATCTTCGAGGCGCGCCTGGGCATTACGCCGCTGCAATACCTGCAGACCCAGCGCCTGCTGACCGCCAAGCATCTGCTGACCGACACCACCTTGAGCGCGACGCAAGTGGCGCTGGCCAGCGGTTTTGGCAGCGTGCGGCGCTTCAACGACGCCTTTGCCCGGCAGTACCGCCTGAATCCGACACAATTGCGCCGCAACAGCGCCTTGCCAGCACCGGACGCAGCGCCATCGGGCCAACCACAACCGACCATGGCGCTGCGCCTGGCCTACCGCCCGCCGCTGGACACCGCAGCGCTGCTGGGCTTTTTCGCCACGCGCCAGATTCCAGGGATGGAGCAGGTGGATACCGCCGACGGCGCTTCCGTGCTGCGGCGCACCGTGCGCCTAGGCAGCGGTGCACAGGCTTGCAATGGCTGGATCGCGCTGCGCTTTCACGCCGAGCGCTTTCACGCCGAGCGCTTTCACCCAGAACGCTGCGAGCTGCTGCTGGAGGCAAGCGATACCCTCGCGCCGCAGCTGGGTGCGGTCATGCGGCGCGTGCGCAGCATGCTGGACCTGGACGCGGACCCGGCGGCCATCAACGCGCGGCTGCATGCGGATTTTCCGGACGGCAACGGCCTGCGCGTGCCCGGTGCCTGGGACGGTTTCGAGACGGCCGTGCGCGCCGTACTGGGCCAGCAAATCACCGTGGCCGCCGCACGCACCCTGGCGGGCCGGCTGGTGGCGCGCTTTGGCGAGCCCATCGCCACGCCGTGGCCAGCGCTCAGCCACCTGTTCCCCAGCGCTGCGGTGCTGGCCGCTGCGTCCGGCGATGCCCTCGGTCAATTGGGCATCGTTCGCCAGCGCCAGGGCGCGATTGCCGCGCTGGCGCGGTCGGTGGATTCGGGCGAGCTGCGCCTGGAGCCTGGCGCCGACGTGGAGCGCACGATGTCGCAACTGCGCGCCCTGCCTGGCATTGGCGACTGGACGGCGCAGTACATCGCCATGCGGGTGCTGCGCTGGCCCGACGCCTTTCCCGCCGGCGACGTGGCGCTGCAATCGGCGCTGGGCGTGCGCCAGGACCCGCGCCCGGCACGCGCCGCCGAAGCCGCCTCCGCCGCCTGGAAGCCCTGGCGCAGCTACGCCGTGGTGCGCGCCTGGGCCAGAGGAGCGGCGCCGTGACAGCGTTGATTGCTATCAAAAACATAGCTGTTAGTGCTTACCCAATAAGCGCCAGAGGCCATTTTCATTCATAATTCGTGCGCTTTCCTGCCTTTCGGCCGCAGCTTCGCGCACACACCACCCCGCAGGAATCTTCCCATGCATTTCCATCCTGACACCGTGCAATCCCGCGTCGACACGCCCTTGGGACCCGTGCGCCTGGCGGCATCGCCTGCCGGCCTGTGCGGCCTGTGGTTCGAAGGCCAGCAGCACCAGCCCGCGCAGCTGGACGGAGCCGCTGCCTGGCCAATGAGCGCCGCCCACCCTTCGCTGGTGGCGGCATCAGACCAACTGGGTGCCTGGCTGGTTGGCGAGCGCCACCGCTTCGATCTGCCAGTGGACCTCTCTGGCGGCACACCGTTTCAGCAAGCGGTCTGGCGCGCGCTGCTGGACATTGCATGGGGCCAGACGCGCAGTTACAGCCAGGTGGCGCAGCTGGCTGGCGCTCCAGCCGCGGTGCGCGCGGTGGGGGCGGCCGTGGGGCGCAACCCGATTTCGCTGGTGGTGCCCTGCCACCGCGTGCTGGGCGCAAGCGGGGCATTGACCGGCTATGCCGGTGGGCTGGAGCGCAAGCACGCGCTCTTGGAGCGCGAAGGCGCCTTGCCGACCCCACGCTCTGACAGCGCAGCGATGCGCCTGGCAGCATGAAAAGCGCCGCAGCGGCGCAGCCAGCGCCCGCCTGGATGGGTGAATTTTTCCTGCTCTCCAGTCTGTGGGGCGCCTCGTTTCTGTTCATGCGCCTGGGCGCCGCGGAATTTGGCCCCTTTCCGACGGCGGGGCTGCGCGTGGCGCTGGCCACCGTGTTTCTCTGGCCCATTCTGGTGCACCAGGGCCAGTGGCCGGCGCTGCGCAAACATTGGCGGCCGGTGCTGCTCGGGGGGCTGATCAATTCGGCCATTCCCTTTGCGCTCTATGCCTGGGCGGTGCTGCACATCACCACGGGCCTGGCTTCCATCCTGAACGCCACGGTGCCGCTGTTTGGCGCCGTTGTTGCCTGGCTGTGGCTGGGCGAGCGCATAGGACGGCTGCGCTCGCTGGGCCTGGCGCTGGGGTTTTTCGGCGTGGCGCTGCTGGCCTGGCGGGCACCGGGCGGTGCCGGTGGCAAGTCGGATCTGGCGCTTTGGGCTGTGGCCGCCTGCCTGGGCGCGACCACGTGCTACGCCCTGGCAGCAAGCTATGCGCGGCGCTACCTGATGGACATTCCGCCCCTGGCCACCGCCACCGGTAGCCAGCTGGGCGCCGCCCTGTTTCTGGCACTGCCTACTGCCCTGACCTGGCCGGAGCAGATGCCCGGGCTGCGCGCCTGGGCCGCCGTGGGGGCCATTGCCGTTTTGTGCACCGGCATTGCCTACATTCTGTACTTTCGCTTGATCGTGCGTGTCGGCCCAAGCCGTGCGCTGGCGGTCACTTTTCTGGCGCCAGTGTTTGCCGTGTTCTATGGCGTGGTGTTTTTGAGCGAAACCGTGACCCTCTGGATGCTCGGTTGCGCGCTGGTGATCATCCTGGGCACCTTGCTCTCCACGGGTCTCCTGGGAGCACGTCGATTCCGGTAGACAAATCGCAGCCACTATCGCCTAAACTGGGCCCATGGCGCTTCCGCTCACCCGCACCGACCCTTTGCCTGCGGCCATGCAAGGCGAGGTGCAGGCGGTTGCCGAGGGCAGCGTGCGCAACCTCACCACGCTGCTGAGTTCCGAAGCCAAGTTCAGCGCCATATCCCACGCGCTCCCGGACCCCTGTGGCATCACGCGTGTGGCGGATGGGCGTTATATAGAAGTCAATCCAGCGTTTTGCGCGATGTTTGGCGCGCCGCGCGAGCAGATTCTCGGGCGCACCTCGCTCGAGCTGGAAATCTGGGCCAGCCCGCAAGAACGCGAGCGCCTGCTCGAAGCGCTGGCCCGCGACGGCCGGGTCCACCAACTGAGCATGAAGGCCCGCACGCAAGAGCGCGTCATTCCAGGCCTGATGTCGGTCTGCCCCGTAGAGGTGGATGGCGAAGACTGCATGGTGTTTGTGTTCCATGACATGACGCGGGAACAGCGCGTGCAGGATGAACTGCTCGCCGCCCATGCCCTGATGACGCAGGCGGGGCACATGGCCCAACTCGGGGCCTGGGAATCCGACGAGCATGGAACGGTGATTCGTTGGAGCGATGTCTGCTGCGAAGTGCATGGCATGCCGCTGGGAACGGCGCCGCCGCTCGAATACATCGAACAGTCCATCGCGCCGGCTTCACAGGACGCTTTGCGCAATGCGGCGCGTGCCTGTCTGCGCGATGGCACCGACTGGACGCTGGATCTGCAGATCATTCGGTCTGACAACGGCCAACTTCGCTGGATGCGCGCCCATGGCGAAGCCGTGCGCGAAGGCGGGCGTACGCTGCGGATGCAGGGCGTGATGCAGGACATCGACGCTGCGCACCGGGCTGAGCAGGCGCTGCGCGAGTCACAACAGCGCTTTCGGCTGATCTTTCAGATGCTGCCCTACCCCATGGGCATCACCCGCTGCGCCGATGGGACCTACGTGGATGTCAATCCCGCCTGGGAATCCATGACCGGCATCGCGCGCAGCGAAGCCATTGGCAGCACGGTGCTTTCGCTCGGCCTTTACAGCGCCGATGAACGCGCAACGGTCCTCGAGCCGGCCCTGCGCGGCGAAGAGGACACTCCCGTCGAAGCGACGCTGCGTTCGCGCGTGGGCCCGGCACTTACGGTGCAGCAGACGACACGCAAGATCATGCTGGGCAGCATCGAGTGCTGGCTGTTCGCGCTGCACGACATCAGCGACCGCAAGCGTGTCGAAGAGGCCATGCGCCAGCGCGAGGCGGTGCTCAGTCTCACTCTGGAAGCGGCGTCTGTCGGTCTGTGGGATTGCGACATCACGACGGGCCTCGTGACCGGAGACGCACGCTGGCACCACATGCGCGGCGTAAACCAGTCCGCCGAGCAGGCCGTGCCCTTTGACCAGTGTGCCGGCAGTGGCGATGGCCCGCGCATCTATGCGGAACTCAGACGCCACGCGCGCGCGCCTGACACCAAATTTGACCTCGTCACCACGGTGCCCGGCGCCTTCGAGGGCCAGCGCTGGATGCGCAACCTGGGCAAGATCGTCGCCTGGGGCGCCGATGGCAAACCGGGCCGCATGCTCGGCGTCACCATCGACGTGACCGGCCAGCGCGAACAGGAACTCCTGCTCCAGCGCCTGGCCCACTACGACGCGCTCACCGACCTCCCCAACCGCGTGCTGATGGCCCGGCAACTCTCCGACGCCATGGAACAAGCCCGCGCCAGTGGCCAGTTGCTTGGGGTGGCCTACCTTGACCTGGACGGTTTCAAGCCCGTCAACGACCGCTTTGGCCATGACGCTGGGGACGAGTTGCTGCGCTGTGCGGCCCGACGTTTGAGCGCTGCGCTGCGGCCCCAGGACTGCGTAGCGCGCCTGGGCGGCGATGAATTTGCCATTTTGCTGCCCGAGCTTTCCTCCAGCGAAGATGCCCAGCGCGCGCTCGTGCGCCTGATGGGCAGCATTTCCGCGCCATACACCCTGCAGGGCGAATCCATCTGCGTGACGGCAAGCATTGGGTACACGCTTTTCCCTCGTGACGACGCCGACGCCGACACCTTGGTGCGCCATGCCGACCAGGCCATGTATGCCGCCAAGCAGGCCGGGCGCAACCGCTTCCACGAGTTCGATGCCACACAGGAGCGCGAGATGCTCCAGATGCGTGCCCAGATCGTCCATCTGCGTGAGGCCCTTGCAGCAGGCCAGTTCGAGCTGTACCTGCAGCCCAAGGTGGACATGCGTCTGGGCACGGTGGTGGGCGCTGAAGCGCTGGCACGCTGGAATCATCCAGAGCGGGGCGTGCTCTCGCCGGGGGCTTTTTTGCCGTTCATCGAGGGGACCGAACTGGAGACGCTGTTCGGCGCCTGGGTGGTGGATGCGGGTCTGAGGCTGCTCGATGGCTGGTGCAGTGCGGGAATTGCGCTCCCGCTGAGCATCAACATCGCGGCGCCGCATTTGCAGCAGACAGATTTTGCGGCCTGGATGGCAGAGCAGCTCAAGGCCCATCCGCAAGCACCGGTGAACCTGCTGGACATTGAAATCACCGAAGCCTCGGCCCTGTTTCAACTGGACCGCGTGGCGCAGACCCTGCGCGAGCTGCGCGCGATGGGCATCACCATCTCGCTGGACGACTTTGGCACCGGCTATTCGTCGCTCACCTACTTGCGCCGCCTGCCGCTCAACACGCTCAAGATCGACCAGAGCTTTGTCAGCGGCATGATGGACCAGGCCGGCGATCTGGCCATTGTGCAAGGCGTCATTGGCCTGGCGCGCTCCTTTGGCTACAAGGTGATCGCCGAAGGGGTGGAAACCGAAGACCAAGGGCACATGCTGCTGCAAATGGGCTGCACGCAGGCTCAGGGCTATTTCATCGCCAGACCCATGCCAGCGCAAACCTTCCTCGCCTGGCTGCACACCTGGCAGGCGCCACAAGCCTGGGCGCGATGAAATTTATAGTGAAATAGGCCGCTAGCGCTTATCGCATAAGCGCTGACAGCTATACATTTTGATGATCAGACGCCTACCATGGCGCGCACCTGTTGCAGTGCGGCGGGGTCTTCCATGGTCGTCAGATCGCCTGGATCGCGTCCCTCGGCCACCGCCTGCAAGGCGCGGCGCAGAAGTTTGCCGCTGCGCGTCTTGGGCAGCGTCGTCACAAAAAACACGCGCGAAGGGCGGGCCACGGCGCCCAGTTGCTTGTCCACCTGCTTCATCACTTCGCCTTCGAGCTTGAGGCGGGCCGCGGCGTCGTCAAGCCCCGTCGCGTCGCGCGGCACGGCAAACGCCATGGCCACCTGGCCTTTGAGGCTGTCGGCCACGCCCACCACGGCCACTTCGGCGATATTCGGGTGCGACGAGATCGATTCCTCGATCTCGCGCGTCCCCAGGCGGTGGCCGGCGACGTTGATCACGTCGTCGGTGCGTCCCAGGATGAAGTAGTAGCCATCGGCGTCGCGGATGCCCCAGTCGAAGGTGCTGTAGATCTGCCGGCCGGGAATGGTGCTCCAGTAGGTGCTGACAAAGCGCTCGTCGTCGCGCCACACGGTCTGCATACAGCCGGGTGGCAGCGGGCCTTCGATGGCAACCACGCCCTTCTGGTTCGGCTTGGTCAGCTCTTCGCCGGTGGCTTCGTCGATCAGCTTGACGTTGTAGCCATACATGGCCTTGCCGGGACTGCCAAATCGGGTAGTCTGCTGCTCGATGCCGTTGGCCAGCGTAAGAATCGGCCAGCCGGTTTCCGTCTGCCAGTAGTTGTCGATGATGGGCACGGCCAGTGCGTCGCTGATCCATTGCGCCGTGGGCTCGTCCAGCGGCTCGCCGGCCAGCCACAAGGCCTTGAGGGTCGAGACGTCGTATTTCTTGAGCCAGGAGGGATCCTGCTTCTTGAGCACGCGCACGGCCGTGGGCGCCGAGAACATGTGCGTGACCTTGTACTTCTCGACAATGCTCCACCACACGCCCGCATCGGGCCGCGTCGGCAGGCCCTCGTACATGATCGTGGTCATGCCCGCGATCAGCGGGCCATAGATGATGTAGCTGTGGCCCACCACCCAGCCGATGTCGCTGGTGGCGAAAAACGTTTGGCCGGGCCGCGCATCGAAGATGTGCTTCATGCTGGCTGCCAGCGCCACGGTGTAGCCGCCGGTGTCGCGCTGCACGCCCTTGGGCTTGCCGGTGGTTCCGCTGGTGTACAGGGTGTAACTGGGGTGCGTGGATGGGAGCCACTCGCAGGGCACCTGCGTGTCCATGTGCTCGGCGCGCAGTGCGCTCCAGAGGTGGTCCCGGCCCGGCTCCAGCTCCATCGGCACCAGACCCCGGTCCACCAGCAATGCCGCGTTCGGCTTGTGTTTGGCCTGGCGAATGGCTTCGTCGAGCAGCGGCTTGTACGCCACGGCCTTGCCGCCGCGCGAACCGGCGTCGGCGCTGACGATGACCACGGGCTCGGCGTCGTCGATGCGGGACGCGAGCGACCCCGACGCAAAACCGCCAAACACCACGCTGTGCAGCGCGCCAATGCGTGCGCAGGCCAGCATGGCGAAAGCGGCTTCGGCCACCATGGGCATGTAGATCAGGACCCGGTCGCCCTTCTTGACGCCCAGCGCCAGCAGACTGGCCGCCATGCGCTGCACCTCAGCATGCAGTTCACGAAAGCTGTAACTGCGCTCGGTGTCGGTTTCGGTGGAAATGGCCACCAGTGCGGCCTGATCCGCCCGATCGGCCAGGTGGCGATCCACCGCGTTGTGGCACAAATTGGTGGTGCCGCCCACAAACCAGCGCGCAAACGGCGGGTTGCTGTAGTCGCAGACCTGCTCGGGCGGCGTCTGCCAATCGATCAGCCGGGCCTGGGTGGCCCAGAAGTTGTCGCGCTGATCAATGGACTGGCGGTAAAACTCGGCATAACTGGTCATGAAACACTCTCCTGGGCTGGGGCGGACTGCGCTGGGGCGCAGGTTTTGAATTCATAATTATTCATGACGGTCTTGCAGGAAGCTGACGCGGGCCTCCCTTTTCCCATGTTCCCGCTGACCGTCGCGCCGGCACAGCCTACGCCGATTTAACCTGGCAAGCCAGAGCGGGCTCCTTCGCTGCGCTTTTACTTGATGAGCGCGAGCGCTTCGCGGAACACCGGGTTTTCGCAGCTGGCCAGCCACTCGAAAGCCACCATTTCGGTGCTGACCAGTTCGGCGCCGGCGCTTGCCAGACGATCGTAGGCGGCGTCGCGGTTGCGTTCGGTGCGCGAGCTGCAGGCGTCGGTCACCACCCAGACCTCGAACTCGTCCTCCAACAAGCCGAGCGCCGTTTGCAGCAGGCAGACATGCGCCTCGCACCCCGCAATGACGATGGCATTGCGCTCGGGCGCTTGCTGCGCTGTTTTCTGCAGGTGTTTGGGCAGGCTGCGGGCGTTGCCGGCCGGGGGCTTGGCAGGCGGGCGCAGCCACTCGCCCAGACCCTCTTCGGCGGCGCTGAAATGCATTTTCGCCAGCGTGTCCTTGCACAGCGCGCGCAGCTGCGCGTCGTTGGGCCCCAGGCGGGAGGGATTCTGCTCGGTGCCCCAGACGGGCACCTCCATGAGCCGGGCGAGACGCGCCAGGCGCAAGGCATTGGCGAGTGTGGCCCGTGCATCGTGGATGACCGGCATCAGCCGCTCCTGGTAGTCCACCAGCACCAGTTGGGATTCGGAGGCGTCAAGCAACATGAAAGGGTCCTTCGCGGGTTCTAACGCTCCATTGTCGCGTGTGGCGGCTGCCCCTGACGGCTTCACCAACTCAGTTCGCCCAGCGCACGACCCAGCGCCTGTGCCATGTAGACACAGTTGCTCGGATGGGGAACACAGTCGGTGCTCCAGAAGGCGCCAACGCCGCCGGCGTGCAGCGCCGCCAGATCGGCGTCGGCCAAGAGCGCATGGGTCACGGCCACATCCACCGAGGCGGCGCCTGCCGCCCGCAGCAAGCGGGTCGCTTCGATCAGGGTGCGGCCGGTGCTGGCGACGTCGTCGAGCAAAACCACGCTGCGCCCGCGAAAGTCCACATCCGGCAGCGTGACGATCACCTGGCGGTCGCCCTGGCGCGTCTTGCTGCAAACCGCATGCTCAAAACCGTGGCGGGCGGCCGCCTGGGCCACCCACTGCGCCGATTCGCCGTCCGGCCCCAGCAGCAGCGGCGCGCTTCGTTGCTCCGCGATCCAGTCGGCCAGCAGCGGCGCGCCACTGACCACGGCGCAGGCTCGGTCGGGAATAGCCTCGTCCAGGCGAGCGATGCGGTGCAAATGCGGGTCCACGGTGACCACGGCATTGACCATTCGACCCAAAAACGACCCGACGATGCGTTGGCTCACCGCTTCCCCGGGCTGAAAAGCGATGTCCTGGCGCATGTATGCGAGGTACGGCGCGACCAGGGCGAGCGATTGAACCCCGAGCGTGCGCGCGGCCTCGGTGGCAAGCAGCAGCTCAACGAGCTTTTCGTTGGGTTGGTGCAGGCTGCGCAGCAGCACGGCGCGCGCCGGCAAGCGGCCGGCAGCGTCCACTGGCAGGCGCAGCTTGATCTCTCCATCAGGGAAGCGGTGGCATTCGATCGCCAGGGGCCGCAGACCGGTGGCAGCGGCCAGGCGCCCTGCGCTTTCGGCTTCGTCGGCAAAGTGAAGCAGGCAGGCAGCGGGTTCTGCGGGACGGGGCATGTTCAGTTTTCTTCCAGGGAGGGGCCGGGTGGCACGGCGCCGTCAATTCGGTAGCCGCTCGCACGCACGCAGGCCTGGCGCGCAAACTCGAGGTCGGCAGGGAAGCTGGCGTGCACACGGTAAAGGGCAGTGTCGGGCGCCACGCTGGCGCCCAGCTTGCACAGCAGATCCACGCCCGCGCCCTGCGCCGTGGGCGCACCGGCCAGGCGGGCGATGCGCGCCATTTGCAAGTTGTCGATGGCGGTGACCACCCCGGCGACGGGCGCATACACCTCGAACTGCAAGCTGCCCAATTGCGGATGCTCGGGGTCAAAGGCGCAGGCCCCTTGCGCCGCAATGATGGCCTGCATGCGCGCCAGCGCCCGGCCCGAATCAAGGATGTCGCGTGCAATCGCATAGCCTGCGCCGCCTCGCACGTCGGGGTGAAATTCGATCATGCGTCCCGCCAGGCGCAGCGCTTTTTCGCGCAGATCGGTGGGTGCGCGCGGGTCGCCCTGCAGCACGCGCATCACGTCGCGCGCCTCCAGCACCGGGCCCACGCCCTGTCCGATTGGCTGGCTGCCATCGGTAATGACCACGTCCAGCACCAGGCCCAGGCGCCGCGCCACGTATTCAAACAGGCGGCGCAGGCGCTGCGCCTCGGGCACGGAGCGCACCTTGGCGGTAGGCCCTATGGGAATATCGAGCAGCAGGTGGGTAGAGCCGGCAGCGATCTTTTTCGACAGGATGGAGGCCACCATCTGTCCGGGCGAATCAATGGACAGCGGCCGCTCGACGGAGATCAGTACGTCGTCTGCCGGCGAGAGCTGCGCAGTGCCACCCCAGACCAGGCAGCCGCGGTACTCGCGCACGATGTTGTGCATATCGGCCAGGGGCAGTTCGACACGGGCCAGCACCTCCATGGTGTCGGCCGTGCCGGCCGGCGAGGTGATGGCGCGGGAGGACGTTTTTGGGCAGAGCAGCCCGTGTGCGGCAACGATAGGTACCACCAGCATCGAGGTGCGGTTGCCCGGTATTCCGCCAATGCAGTGCTTGTCCACCACCAATGGCTCGTGCCAGTCGAGGCGCTGGCCGCTGGCCGCCATCGCGTCGGTCAGAAAATACACCTCCTCGCGGTCGAGTTCATCGCGCGCGCAGCCGACGACAAAGGCGGTGAGCTCGATCTTGGAATAGCGCTTTTCGACAATGTCGCGCACGATGGCGCGAAAGTCTTCCCGCACCAGGCGCTCCCCTGCCAGCTTGCGAAACAGCGCGCCCATGGACGCCGGGCGTTCGGCGGGGGCCACCGAAATGCTGTGGCCCTCGGAGACATCGAGTTGCGCAAAGGCATCTTCCGAGAGCCCCACCTCGTCCCGCGCGACGATGCGGTCGTCATCCACCACGTTGAGCGTGGCCAGAATGCGCTGGCCGTTGGCGCGTACCTCGATTTTGGAGAGCGCCTGGAAACCCTCGGCCCGGTAGGCCTCGCAATCGCGGTGCAGGTAGGCGACGTTTTCGCGCCAGGTGTCGATGGCCACACGGCGCAGTGCCAGGCACGAGCGCTGCGGCGTCGGACCTGCGCCAGGCTCAGGGGATTGGGGAGAACCCAGGGATTCGGATGCAGTCACGGAAAACGTCCCTCAAAACAGGATGTGTGGCAGCTGGGGCCCGTTGGCCGACGCCCCGCGTCACACAGCTTAGCTCAGCAGTCCGTCTGACAGACCGAAACAAGCGCCTGGAAGTGCAGGATTGCGATCGTGTTACCCTCGGCGCCCATGCCACGTTGGATTTTTCCCCTGCTCATCGCCGCTGCCTGCTCCCAGGCGGCCATTGCAGCTCCCACCGAAACCCTGGCCGAAGCCGAAGTGGCCTCGCCGCAAGCTCCCGTATCTGTCGCGGTACCGGTGAAAAGCGAATCCGCTGTGATGCGCTCGTTCGAGCAGGCAGGGCACACCGTGGCAGGCAACACCTCGGCTCTGGTGACCACTGCCATGGGCTTCATTGGTTTGCGCTACCGCCGCGGCGGCAACAGCGCCGAGACGGGCTTTGACTGCAGCGGTTTCGTGCGCGCCGTCTACGAAAAAACAGCAGGTCTGGTGCTGCCGCGGCGCGCCAAAGACCAAGCCGCCAGCACCGAAGTGATCGATAAGCGCGATCTCAAGCCCGGCGATCTGGTGTTCTTCAACACCATGCGCCACGCCTTCAGCCATGTGGGCGTGTACTTGGGCGATGGCAAATTCATTCATTCGCCACGCACCGGGCAGCAGGTACGCGTAGAAGACATGCAGGCCAGCTACTGGCAGCGGCGCTTCAACGGCGCACGCCGCGTGGCGCTTGACGGCGATGCCGTTGCACGCTTGAGTCTCGCTCAGAGTCTGAGCCAATAGCCTTTGCAAGGCGATGCCGGTCGGCTCCGGGTTTACTCCGCCGGAATCACGCGGATGGTAGTGACTTCGCTACTTTCTATGCCGCCGCGTATGTTGGTTGGGCGGGCATCCGGGTTGCGACGCAACTCGCGGGCAAAGGCCATATCGTCCTGGTAGGTGGCACGCGCCTCACGCTCGCAACTCTTTCGCTCTGCCGCTTGCTCACGGCACGCCGCCAAATTCTGTTTCAGACCGCCGCCCGCCTCACGAATGGCGGTGCGGTAGCGCTGCTCGGGCGTGGTGTCGGGTTGCGATCCGCGCTCCAGCGAGGCCTCGTAGTTCTGGGCGAAGGCGAAGCCGGGCACGGCCAGCAGGGCCGTCAAGAGCAGCGGCGCGAGCCACGTGGTTCGATTGCGTGGTGATGTTTGCATGGCGATTTCCTCGTGGATCCGTGCAGACCGTGCAGAGGCGCACGTTGCTTGGATCGGTCGGGTCAGCTTAATTCCGGGCACGCACTGGCCGCTGTACGCAAGGGGCGCGCTACCATGTCGGACCGCGCCCACACAAGGCTTTTTGCTGACATGGACACTCTCCCAACCGCCAAGGCGCACGACAAGGCCTACCTGCACAGCCTGCTGGCCCAGCGCAACCAGGACAGCACCCCCCAGCCAGAAATTGACGCGGCCATAGAAGCCGCCTTTGTGCGCACCGTGGCCATGCTGGTGCTGGATATGTGCGGCTTCAGCAGTACGACCAGCCGGCTCGGGGTCATCCACTTCCTGGCGATGGTCCACCAGATGGAGCAAGCCGCCGTGCCGGCGATTGTTGGCAATGGCGGCGTTGTGATCAAGCAAGAGGCAGACAACCTCTTCGCCGTGTTTTCGGACCCCTTGCACGCGCTGGAGGCGGCGCTGGACGTTGTCCGCGCGCTCGACGCCATGAACGCCGTTCAGCCACCAGACCGTGCTCTGCGGGTCAGCATGGGCATTGGTTTTGGCCCCACGCTGGTGATTGCCGAGAGCGACCTGTTTGGCGCGGAGATGAACCTGGCCTGCAAGCTGGGGGAAGACATTGCCGGCCCCAGACAAATCCTTCTGACTCCTGCTGCCGTCGCTGGCCTTCCTTCAGGCCAGTACCGCTTTCGCGAAATTTCTCCCACCATTGGCGCAGCGCCGCAGAGCGCGTTCGAATTTGAAGCCAGTCTGCTGAAGAAGCCGCTCGGCACGCACGGCCTGCGATGATCAGGCCATGCCACGTATCTTTCCTGCCCCCCGCCCCGCCAAAGCAGCTGCAGCCGAAACTGCCCAGAATACGGCCATTCAGACCGCCGCCCAACGGGCACGCAAGCTGCTTAATCGCCGTGCCTTGGTGGCTGCGGTAGCCAGCACCGTGCCCGTGCCCGGCCTCGACTGGGCGGTGGATGCCGCCCTGCTCTCGCGTCTGCTGCCGCAAATCAGCGCCGAGTTTGGGCTGACGCCTGCGCAGCTCGATGCGCTGGATCCGCACAAACGCGAGCAGGTGCAAAAGGCCGTGGCCATGGTGGGCTCGGTGCTGATCGGAAAGTTCATCACCCGCGACCTGGCGCTCAAGGCGGTGCGCACCGCAGGCATGCGCATGACCACGAAGCAGCTAAGCAAATACATTCCGCTGGCAGGCCAGGCCGTGTCGGCGGCCCTGGGCTACGCCACGCTGCGTTTTCTGGGCGAACAGCACATCCGCGACTGCATCGCCGTGGCCGAGGCGGCGCAGCTCAGGCTGCCGCCACCTGCAGTCTGATCGCTACGTATTTTGTAGCTTCGAGCGCTTATCCAGTAAGCGCTAGAGCGCTATTTTATGGAACTTTATAGCTGCCCCGGACAAAGAATGGAGAGCGTGCGTTTGTCGCAGGGCGGGAGCCGGGGTGTGCGCCCGGCGGCGCAGTAACTTTCTTTCCAGCGAAAGAAAGTCACCAAAGAACGCCCGCCCTACTGTCCGTGTCCCTGCGCTGCGCTTCGGGCAACTTGCGATGCTCGCGCCGGACGGGGTCTCGCTGAACTCGCGCTGCGCGCTCAAACAGACGCGAGCCCTGATCCGCCCGCCCCTGCGCTTCTCGGCACGGCCACAAGGGCTCAGACATCCTTACGGGCCATTGCTGCGCTCGGCCTGGGGAAAAGCAAGTTCGTCCCATAGCGGCGCGTCGTTTTTTTCCCAGGCCGAGCGCAGCAAAGGCCCATGTGGTTCCCAGCCCTTGTGGATGCGCCTGCGGCGGGGTGCTTGCGGGGTGGCATGCGCGCTGGTGCGCGCATGCTTCGTTGACTGGCTCGCCGTGGCTGTCTGAACGCAGCTGCACAGCAGCGAAGTGAGTTCCACGGCCACCCCGCAAGTGCCCCGACGCAGGTTGCCCCGCAGCGCAGCGAAGGGGTCGCAGACAGCAGGGGTGAGCCATTTTTGGTGACTTCTTTTGGCAAAAAAAGTTACTGCGCCGCCGGGCGCACACCCCGGCACCCGCCCTTTGCCACGAGGCGCGAACCCATCGAGGCCGCCCTCTCATTGTTGTCTGTCGGCCTTTCTGAAGCAGCTACAGAGTCGGGCGTTTTGACCAATATTCCTAGCCTGTGTCAGAGCCGTTCAAGCCCAGACACATTCGCAGGTGAAGTGGCGCAGAAACTGCGGCTGCTTGGCGATGCGCACGCCGCGAATGCTCGCCGCCTTCTCTTTCACTTCGGCGATCACCTCGGCCGCGTAGTCAAAGTGCGACTGTGTGTACATGCGGCGCGGAAACGCCAGACGCACCAGCTCCATGCTGTGGAAGGTCTCGGTGCCGTCCTGCAGGCGCTTGCCGAACATGACCGAGCCAATCTCGACACCGCGTATGCCACCTTCCAGATACAGCGCGTTGCACAGCGCCCAGGCCGGGTAATGCGCCACGGGCATGTCGGGCAGAACGGTTTTGGCGTCGATGTACACCGCGTGGCCGCCGGTGGGCTTGACGAAGCCGACGCCGGCGGCGTCCAGCCGCTCACCCAGGTATTCGGCGGTGCGCAGGCGGTAGCGCAGGTAGTCCTCGTCCATGCCCTCTTCCAGGCCCACGGCCATGGCTTCGAGGTCGCGCCCGGCCAGACCGCCGTAAGTGGGGAAGCCTTCCATCATGATCAGGCCGTTGCGCACGCCGTCCATCCATTCGTCACTGCGCAGCACGATGAAGCCGCCGATGTTGACCATGGCGTCCTTCTTGGCGCTCATGGTGGCGCCGTCGCAATACGAGAACATTTCCTTGACGATGTCGCGAATGGGCGTGTTCTCGTAGCCTGGCTCGCGCATCTTGATGAACATCGCGTTCTCCGAGAAGCGGCACACATCCATGATGAAGGGCTTGCCGTACTTCTTGAGCAAAGCCGAATACGCACGGATGTTGGCCATCGAGACCGGCTGGCCGCCACCGGTGTTGTTGGTCACGGTGATCATGCCAAACGGGATGCGTGCGCCCTCCTTTTGCAGCACGGCCTCGGCGCGCGCCAGATCAATGTTGCCCTTGAAAGGGTAGATCAACGCCGGTTGCAGGCCCTCGGGGATCACGAGGTCCACCGCTTCTATCCCCAAATATTCGAGGTTGGCGCGCGTGGTGTCGAAGTGGCAGTTGTTGGGTACCAAATCGCCCTTCTTGCACACCGCCGTGAACAACACCTTCTCTGCGGCGCGGCCCTGGTGCGTGGGAACGAAATGCTGCATGCCGGTGATGTCCTGGATGACTTTTTCCAGCCGGTAGAAGCTGCGCGCGCCGGCGTAGCTCTCGTCGCCCTCCATGATGGCGCCCCATTGTTTGCTCGACATGGCACCGGTCCCGGAATCGGTCAGCCAGTCAAGCAGCACGTCTTCGGCGCGCAGCTTGAAGACGTTGAGGTGCGCGGCCTCCAGCAGTTGCTCGCGCTGCGCGCGCGTCGTCATGCGAATGGGCTCGATGCTCTTGATACGAAAGGGTTCGATGAGGGTTTTGGGCATGGTGGTCTCTGGCCGTGTAGGAAAAGTGGCGCAAAGTTATCACCGGGGTTTGGGGCGTGGTGTCGGTTAAAAGCAACTACAGCCGCGCTTTCCCTTTCGCACCCGATGGGCCGAATAATTTCAAGAAAAATTGGCCTCCAGCGCTTATCCAGAAAGCGCCGTAAGCTATCTATTTAATAGCAATCAAAGGTAGGGCGACAGCAGCCATACGGCCCGATTGCGCAGCCGCGCGGGCAAGCGCTGGCCGGCCAGCGTGGCGGCATCGAGCGGCGTGGCGTGGGCGATGCGGGTGTCGATCAGGGGCCCGAGCGCGCGAACCAGCTCGGTGTCGTGGCATTCCAGGTTGTATTCAAAGTTGAGCCGCAGGCTGCGCGCGTCCCAGTTGGTCGAACCAATCAGCGCCCAGGCACCGTCCACCACCAACAGCTTGGCGTGGTCGAACGGCGCTGGCGTGAGGTAGATGCGGCAGCCCGCGGCCAACAGCTCATCAAACTGCGGGCGCATGGCCCAATCCAGCAGCGGCAGGTTGCTGCGCACCGGCAGCACGATGTCCACCGCTACGCCGCGCAGCGCCGTCGTCTGCAGCGTGCTCAGCACCACTTCGTCGGGCAGAAAGTACGGCGTGACGATGCGCACCCGCTGCCTTGCCGCTGCCAGCGCGCCCAGAATGACCTGCCGCATGTGGTCCATGTCGGCGTCCGGGCCATCGGTCACGCCCCGCGCCAGCACCGAGCCACTGGGCTGCGGCGGCGCAAACCAGGGCGCGCCATGCAGGCGCTCGCCCGTGGTGAACGCCCAGTCGGTGGCGAAAGCGCGCTGCATGTCGGTGACCACCGGCCCACGCACTTCGAAATGCAGGCAGTGCACGGGCGTGGCCGGCTGCCTGCTGATCCAGTGGTTGGCGCTGATGTTCATGCCGCCGGTGAACCCCACCGCGCCGTCCACCACCAAAATCTTGCGGTGGTTGCGCAGGTTCACATGCGAGAGCACGCGGGTGAATGAAGGCGGCAGGAACGCGGCGCAGGGAATGCCCAGCGCCTTCAAGCGCCCCAGCACGCCGGTCGGCCGGTAGCGCGATCCCACGGCATCGATCAGCACGCGCACCTCGACGCCCCGCGCTTGCGCGCGCGTCAGCGCCTGCACAAAGGCTTCCCCCACAGCGTCGTTGTGGAAAATGTAGGTCAGCAGCGTGACGGACAATTCGGCAGCGTCGATCGCCGCCAGCATGGCCGGGTAGGCCGTGTCGCCATCAGGCAGGGGCACGACACGGTTGCCCGCCAGCAACGGTTTCCCAGTCACCTGCCGGGCCACCCGGGCCACGCCGCCCAGCGGAGCATCCACTGCCTCGTCGGGGACCGCAAAAACTTCGGCCAGGTCGCCTTCGCTCTGCCAGGCTTTGCGCAGGCCCAGCGCCACCCCAGTGCGCCCGATGCGATTGATGCCCAGCAACCAATACGCCAGCGCACCACCGAACGGCGCCAGCCAGGCCAGACCAATCCAGCCGACGGCCGCGTGTACTTCGTCCTTCTTCATCAGCGCGTGCAGCGTGACGGCAATGGCCAAGGCAATGTGCACCGAGGAAAGCAGCCACAGCGCAAAGCCATGCAGCAGTTGCAGCAACAGCGAGGGCAAGGACGTTTCCATGCGGCGATGGTAGGCGAGCGTGGCGCGATTTTCGTTGGCGCTTTGGACGCAGGTGTTGAATTCGCCTTGCCCCGGTACAAAGGCCGCAAACGGGCTCGACTCAGGCCAGTGCCAGTTCCTTGCCTGTCAGGCGCTGCGCCAAGCCCTGCGCCAGCCGGTTGGTGATTCCGTAAATGGAAAGCTGCGGGTTGGCGCCCACGCTGGTGGGAAACACCGAGCCGTCGTGCACCGAAAGGTTTTCGATCTGCCAGTGCACCCCATTGGGGCGCACCACGCCCAGCGCCTCGCTGCCCGCCAGACCGCAGCCGCCCATGACGTGGGCGCTGACCACCTTGGTAAGCAGCGGCTTCATGGCCAGGGCTTCAATGGCGCTTTTGGCTTCGGTCCAGGATGTGCAGGGCCGCGCCATTTCATGCACGGGAAGCACTTCCTGCGCGCCTGCAGCAAACTGAATCTCGGCCATGGCCAGCAGCGCACGGCGGGCGCCTTCCATCACGAAGTCGGTGAGCGGATAGTCAAGCACCGCCGAGCCATCACTGCGAAGCTGAACGCGCCCGCCGGGCGCTTCGGCATGAAATCCGTCGCGCAGCAAGGCCAGCAGGACATGGGTGTGCGGGAACTTGGCCAGCAGATCGGCGTGCGCCTGGCCATATCCCGGCATGGTGGTAGCCAGGATCACCGGATGCAGCGGGGGCGATTCGAGCTTGAAACCGATGGGGCCATCGATGGGCTGGGTGTCCATGAAATGGTCTGTGTAGAGCGACTGCGGCGCGCCGGACCAGCCCTCCACCGTCTGCGCCAGCACCGCAGCCGACATGATCACCGGATGCAAAAAAGTGCGCGTACCCAGGCGGCCATGCGGGTCCGGTGCCTTGGAGCGCAACAGCACGGCCGGCGAGTTGATGGCGCCGCCGGCCAGCACGAAATGCCTGGCCACGATGGTCGTCGCAGGTTTGCCCGCATCCACAGGCGCGCCGTTGGGCTGCACCGCAATGCAGTGCAGCGCCTGCACCTTGCCGCGGGCAAGCACCAGTTTCTCTGCGCGTGTTTCCACCAAGAGCGTGGCGCCTTGGTCCAGCGCGGCCGGGATGGTGGTCACGAGCATGGATTGCTTGGCATTGGTGGGGCAGCCCATACCGCAGGAGCCCAGGTTCCAGCAGCCCTTGACGTTGCGGGAAATGGTGGCGGAAGGAATGCCCAGCTTGTCTGCCCCGCGCCGCAGCAACTCATTGTTTTCGTTGGGCGGCATCAGCCAGGGCGAGATGTTCAGGCGCCGCTCGGCTTGCTCGAAGTACGGCGCCAGGGCCTCGCGGCCAAAATCGTCCAAACCAAAGTGCTGCTCCCAGTAGCGCAGCGTGGGCTCGGGCGTGCGAAAGGAACTGGTCCAGTTGACCGTGGTGGAGCCGCCCACGCAGCGCCCCTGCAGAATGGAGACGCCCTTGTCGGCTGTTTTGCGGCTGGCGCTTTCCTGGTACAGCGAGGGGTAGGCCTCGGACTCGCGCTGGTGGAAGTTGCTGCTGCTCTTGAGCGGCCCTTCTTCGACGAGGACGACCTGCAGGCCCGCGCGGGTCAGCAGTTCGGCGGTGATCCCCGCCCCGGCGCCCGAACCCACAATGGCTACGTCGCAGGTGATGTTTTCAGGCAGTGCGCCGTGCGCGCCGCCCAGAACCTTCCAGCCGCGCTCAAGCCCCGCGCGGATCGGATCGGGAAAATTGCTCATGGATGCGTCAGCCTCTTAGAAGACGTTCTTAAAGAATCGGGGGCCCGGGGTATCCCACCGAGGCCCAGGTGCTTTCGTCGGAAAAGTAGGCGCCGCCAACGATCTCGTGCAGTCCCAGGTAGGCCTGCTGGCGCAAAGCCAGGCCCGATTGGCGCATGCCTTCCAGCGCGGCCTGCAGCTGCGCCTCGCTCGCATCCGCCCAAGCTGGCACCAGACCGGCCAGGCCGAAACGCCCCGGCGCGGTGCACAGAAGCCCCAGCAGCTGCGACAGCTCTGCCTGCACATGCGGCGGAAGGTTCTGCAGCAAAACATCGACGCGTTCCACCATGCCCTCCACCGCCTGGGCACGGGCCTGCGGCTCGGAGGGCAAAGTGCCTTGAAGAATGGCGTACCCCAGGCTGGCAAAAACTTCGCGGGCAGACGCCGTCAGCCGGCCCTGCGCGATGCCAGGGCGCCAAAGCACGGCCGCGCCACCTGCAACGGCCAGTACGGCGCCAGACACCAAGCCGAGCTTCAGGAGCGATCTTCTTTGCATCGGAGAAATATCGCACGCGATGCCTTCCCGGCTCTAGAGGCTTACGCCTAGAGGGGATCGGGGTTTTCATCGATGCCGCAGATCCGTATGCACGTCACCCCTCTTCTGTCGCGCCGGTGGTGGTGCAGCTGTATTGCCCCTGACGACGAGTCGTCTTGGTGCAACGCGCGATGGGACGATGCAAAATGAAAGCTTGGCAAATTTGAGGGATCGATGCCCGCTAAGTGCGGTACCGCACGGACTGTGGACGCATGATCGCAGTTAATGCCCTGATGTCGTGCCTGTAGAGGCCTGACCCATTGGGGTGCCTCGCACGATTGGCATCAGTTGCATTGAGGGCGAGCAGATTTTTAATTTTTATAGCTCCGTCCCCGTGTGGTGCCGGAATGATTCTTCGGCGCGAGCGAACACAATAGCCCGTGAACAAGCCCGACAAAGAATACGACAAGGTCGAATTGATCTTCAACAAGTTGCCAAGACGCCGATCCAGGCTACGTCCTTGCGTGAAAGGCCTGCTCCGCGATTCCACCCCAATCTACTAACGCCACCGACGACCGGGCACAGATGGTCGCAGACGCTGCGGTAGCCCGTTGGGAGTCGATGGTCAATGCGCTGACGCCTGTGCTTGGGCAACGCGGCATTGCAGCGCTGTACCGGCGCACTTTGATCGTTGCCGGGCGGGCGCACCCTTGCTTGCTGCAGGCCCATGAGGACACAACGCCAGTGCGCTTCGAGAAGCTCAGGAACGTACTGATTCAGCAGCCTCCGAACCAGGCCGCCGAGGCCACGGATGCGTGTGTTGAGACCTTTCACGATCTGCTCAACAGCTTGATAGGCATCCCCCTGACCCAAAGGTTGCTCGGCGGCTTGTGGTCTCCCACTTTTAGCGGCTCGCCCGTTCAGAACAGATTGAAATGACCAACAAAGTAACCATTAACAGGCTGGCGACGGGCGTTCCGGGTCTGGATGTCGTCCTCGCGGGAGGGCTGCCGGAGTTCTCGTTCAACCTCATTGCGGGCCCGCCCGGCTGCGGCAAAACCACCCTCGCGCACCAGATGATGTTCGCGCTGGCCACGCTCGAACGGCCGGCCTTGTATTTCACCGTCCTGGGCGAGCCACCGCTGAAGATGCTGCGCTATCAGCAACAGTTTGCGTTCTTCGACAGCGACAAGGTGAACGACTCCATTCGCTTCATCAATTTGTCGGACGAGACCGTCGCAGGCGACCTGGGGGTGGTGCTGGGCAAGATCACCGAGCACGTGCAGGCGCACAACCCGGCCCTGGTGTTTGTCGATTCGTTTCGCTCGGTGATCATGGCCAACCAACGCGAGGGACAGTCGAACAGCGAACTGCAGATGTTTGTGCAGCAACTCGGCATGCTGATGACGAGCTGGCAGGCCACGACGTTTTTGATCGGCGAATACTTCAGCGAAACCGATGCCAACCCAGTCTTCACCGTGGCGGATGGCCTGATCTGGCTGCGCCAAAGCGTCGAGCGCAATTCCATGGTGCGCAAGATGCAGATATTGAAGATGCGCGGGCAACCCACCTTGCCCGGGCTGCACACGTTCCGTATCAACCAGACCGGGCTGGAAGTTTTTCCTCCTGCGGGGCGCGACTTGGTACCGAGTCGGTCGAAGGTCAGCGAACCCCAGCCTGGCCGCGTGTCCATTGGCGTGCCTGAGCTGGACGCCATGCTGGGCGGCGGAATTCCTCGTGGTTATTCGCTGCTGGTGGCCGGCCCTTCGGGCTCGGGCAAGAGCATTCTGGCCGCCTCCTTTCTGGCCGAGGGGGCACGCCAAGGGGAAACCGGTGTGATTGCGGCGTTCGAGCAACCACCAAGTGGATCGCGCAATCGACTGGTCGCAAAACTGATTGAATCCGGCGCGGTGGGCCTGGTCGACAGCCGGGCTCCTGACCTTTCCATCGACGAAATCGTGCTTCTTCTGCTCAAAGAAATCGAGCGCCTCAAGGCCACCAGGGTCGTGATCGACTCATTGTCGGGCTTCGAGTTGGCCTTGGCACCCACCTTCCGTGAAGATTTTCGTGAGTCGCTGTCCCGCATGGTGAGTGCACTCGTCAGCACTGGCGTGACGGTGCTGATGACCTCCGAGCTGGAGGACCGCTACACCGATTTGCGATTCAGCCCCTACGGCACGGCCTATCTGACCGACGCGATCATCGTGCAGCGCTACATCGAAGTGGACAGCCGACTGCGCAGAATGATTGCCGTCGTCAAAGTGCGGGCCAGTGCGCATTCGGACGAGATGCGCTTGTTCAGCATCGATGGCCATGGCATCCAGGTGGGGGACACCTTGTCCGACCGGGAGGGCCTGCTCGGCGGCAGGCCGACACGCAAGCAGGCTTAACGCCTACTGCCGTCAGCAGCCGGGACGGGTACTGTCCAACCTTCCCTTACCCTGAACTGCACCCGTTGAAACCTATAGTCGCCAAGTCTCCTGCTGCATCCCCGGGCGTGGTCGATGAGCTTCGAGACTTGCAGCAGCAAATTGACGAGGCACGCTCCGTCCTGGCGGATTTGCAGAGGCAAACAGCCGGAGCACGCCGCCAACTCGATTTCGATGACAGCGCCTATCTGGTGGAAGTCAACGAACAATTGATCGTCTCAGCCTTGCAAAGCCAGACCGAGGCCGAGCAGGCCGCCCAGGCCTTGGGAGAACTCTCCAAATCGCACGGGCTGGACCCGCTGACGCAACTGCCCAATCGCGTGCAACTGCAGGAACGCTTTGCCCACGCCATCGCGAGCGCTCATCGCCACCGCACCCGCTTGGCCGTCTTGTTTACCGACATCGACGGCTTCAAGGGCATCAATGATGCGCTGGGGCATGCCGCCGGGGACGAAGTGCTCAAACACGCTGCGCATTGCATAGCACGTTCCATTCGGGACGTCGATTTCGTCTGCCGCTACGGCGGTGACGAGTTCGTGGTGTTGGTCACCGACCTTGCCCAGGCATCGGACGCCGCCGTGGTCGCCCGAAAGATCGAATCAGCCGTCGCCTCACCGATCACGGTGGAAAGCCGGACGATGGCCGTCTCGCTGAGCATTGGAGTTTCCATCTACCCCAATGATGGCGCCGAGCCGAAGGTGCTCATTCGTTGTGCGGACGTGGCGATGTACGAAGCCAAGCGCTTGAAAATGAACAGTCTAGGGCCGGATCTGCCCGGCGCGCACGGCGGCGCGTAGCCATACTGTTCCTTTTGCCGCTTGCGCTCAAATGTCAGGTGCGCGGTACACCAACACCTTCAATCCGCGCTCGCTGTCCGCATCGGCAAACGCGGGCGGGTTGGCCAGGCGCTCGACAAAGGCGAGTTCCGGCGCGAATTCATCCATCTGATCCTGCAGAAACGCCATACCAAGCTCGGGCGCGTTCAGACACAAAAGCGCATGTCCACCCGGCGCCACCAGGTCAGGCAAGCGGCGCATCAGCCGGGCGTAATCTTTGGTGGCGACAAAGCTTCCCTTCTGGTAGCTCGGCGGGTCGACAATGACCAGCTCGTATGGGCCGCTGCGAGTAATCTTGCCCCAGCTGCTGAAGATGTCGTGCGGCAAAAAGCTCCCGCCCGAGCCGATGCCATTGATTTGGTGGTTCTTCTGGCCAATGGCGAGCGCGCTGTGGCTCATATCCACATTGACCACTTGCCGGGCGCCCGCTTGCAGCGCCACCACCGAGAACGCGCAGGTGTAGGCAAACAGGTTCAGCACCTTGAGGCCATAGCGCTCCTGACTGCGCGCGGCGGCATAGTCGCGCACCCAGCGCCGGCCTTCGGCCATGTCGAGGAATAAGCCACGGTTTTGCCCACGGGCCACGTGCACGCGAAATTTCGCGCCGGCTTCAGTCACGACATGCGGCTCAGGCACGCTGCCTGCCATCAGGCGCGATTCGCTGCTGCTGTGGCCACGCACTGAATCGTCGCGGCACTGGAACACCCAGTTGAGCGGCACACCAGGCGCAAGCACCTGCCACCGTGCGGCCAAAGCGGCGCCGATGCTCGCGAGGGCTTCCTCGGCGACCGGTGCAAAGCTGGTGAAGACGAACACCGGCGGGTAGGCGTCGAGCGTCCACTGCTCGCAACCGGGGTACAGCCCGCCCCGGCCGTGGAAGATGCGCCGGGCGTCGGTGGGCAGGTCCATCGTGTCGATGGCGTCAATCAAGGCTTGCATAGGCCCATTGTCCGCGCTCAAGGCGCCGTCCAAACCATCTCTCTCAATCTGCGCGGCAGCACCAGAAAATATGGTCGAAATGGCTTCTAGCGCTTATTGCACAAGCGCAAGCAGCTATCAAATAGATAGTTTTGTACCATCCAGAGGCCGGTAGATGCGCTTGGGGCGATGCCTCATTTTCGAGCGTTTGCAAGCCGCCCATCACCATCAGCGCCAGTCACCCCGTGTTGTCGATGCGCGTGCTGTGCCAAACGAGAACACCGGTCGGATCATCGAGCAGCACGGCGTCGTCGCTGCCCACGGTTGTCAGGAAGCGGCCGTTGAGAAAGCTGGGCGCACATCAATGGGCGTAAAACCGATGAATCGATCGAACTGCTCGCCAAATTCATCGTTGGAATCATCAAACGCTTCTGGCGCCGAGAACAGACCTATCCGCTGCCCTGCAAGGGTCACCAGGCGCACGGGCGCATGGCCGGCAGTGGAGCCGATCACGCGGGAGGGGCGCACGCCTTGCGCTTCATCGTCGCGTATGGTGAGCAGCCGCTGCTACCACAGCGCTCGCGCGGTTTCAGGATCGAAGGCCTGGATGTCAAAGTGAAACAGCGTGTCGTTTCGCGTACCGCCGGTGCTGCGTCTGGAGCCTCCAACCGAAACCTGCTGCCGCTCCTCTTGCTTTGTCAGCACCCAAAGTCGAGGGTTGCCGGCCTCGTAGACCATGGCAGGACTGCCAGAAACCTCGGGGGTTTGAAGTGGCTCGACGCGCAGCCGACAAAAATCAACAGCGTGCCCAACCTCGGGCCGATGCTTTGCAGCAGCGCAGACAGGAACTTCGACCCCATAGCCGGAAAAAATATGGCATGGTTTGCTTCTGGATGGGGTGGGAGGCAGCGCATTGCCGTTGCAGGCATCGTCCAATGATTCTAGAAAGACGCATGCTTTCGAAGGCTGATGTCGCTATTTGCGTGGCGCTGAATTGAATGCACAATTCCGCGCTACGTAACGAAAAAACAAGCGCTTGAATTCGATGGATTTGTGTTTTTCACATTGAGCGGACGCCCAGCAGCCATTTCAATAGAAATCGCGACGGCAGTTCCGCAGGGTTAAAGGTGCGCGATGAAAGTTTTCCAAAAGACCCGGGCTGGTATGGCGGTGCTCGCCACTTTCGGCCTTGTCGTCAGCGCCCCGGCCCAGGTACCGGCCACCGTGGCGCCCATCGCCCAAGCGTCGATGAAAGTCGCCAGGCAGCCCAATATTGTCCTGATCCTGGCCGACGACTTGGGCTACGCAGACATCGGCGCGTACAAGGCCGACCGCTATCAAACCCCCAACATCGACAAGCTTGCCAAGCAGGGCGTGCGCTTCACCGCCGCCTATGCCGCAGCACCTGTGTGTGCCCCTTCGCGCGCCGGGTTGCTCACCGGGCGTTATCCACAACGGTTCGGATTCGAGTTCAATCAGGGGCCCGGCAAGCGGGAATTCAAGCAGGGTTACGGGCTTGACGCGAAAGAGCTGACGATAGGGAACGTCCTGCAGACCGCCGGTTACAAGACGGGGCTCGTCGGCAAGTGGCACATGGGAATCGCAGACAAGTTCTATCCGACCAACCGCGGATTCGACGAGTTCGTCGGACTGCTGACCGCCGAGACATCCTATGGGGACCCGGCGCAGCCCGGCGTACGGGTTTGGCCGCAGGATCGCGCCGCTGCGGTCGCCGCCACGAAAGATGGTGTATTCCATCGCTGGCCCCACGCGAAAATCCTCGATGGACCGAACCGTACGCTGGCCACCGACGCAAAAGAGTACCTCACCGACTATCTGACGAACCGCAGCGTGGAGTTCATCGAACGGAACGCGAAATCGAACAAGCCCTATTTTCTGTATGCGGCCTACACAGCGCCCCATAGTCCGCACATGGTCGTGCAGAAATACTACGACCGCTTCCCCGAAATCAAAGACGAACTGCAGCGCATCAATGCGGCGATGATCGCATCCCTTGACGACGGGGTCGGCCAGATCATGGCCGCAGTGGAGGCGTCGGGCGAAGCCGACAATACGATCGTCGTGTTCACGTCCGACAACGGCTGCGAGGACTACTTCAGCGGCCTTTGCTCCTGCGAGCCGATGCGCGGCGGCAAGCTGACCCACTATGAGGGCGGAGCTCGGGTGCCGATGATCGTGCGTTGGCCCGGCAAACTGCAAGCGGGCGCTCTCTACAGCGGCATCACCTCATTGATGGATTTGCTGCCGACCACCGTGGCCGCTGCCGGCGGACATCTGCCTGCGGATCGCACCTACGATGGTGTCAATTTCCTGCCGTTCATCGCGGGCAAGGCGCCTGGACAACCCCATGATGTCCTGATCTGGCGGCGTGCGCCCCTGGTTTCCATCCGCGCCGGCGACTGGAAACTCTGGGAGGTTTCCGACAAGACGCGCATGGCCGCTCAGTCGCCCTACGGCGACTACACGCTGCTGTTCAATCTCAAGGTCGACGAAAACGAAACCACCAATGTCGCCACGCAGAACGTCGCCAAAGTGAACGAACTGCGCGCCCTGATCACGGATTGGGAGAAGGACAAGCAGCCTGCCGCGTGGCCGACTGCCCACAACGTCACCTGGCCCGTCTGTGGCAAGATTTTTACCGTACCAATCTGAGGACCAGAGTAGCTCGCAGCGCGCCACGACCCTTGCGCGCTCCGGTTGTCGAGGGAACCATTTTCCTGTGCGGTGCCAAGAACCGCGGTGATATCTGAGCCAAGGCCAAGCATCCATCGTGATTCCCGATCCAGACCATACCGATCCATCAGACGCCGGTGGCGATCCGGTGCCGGGCTTTCACATGCTGGCAAAACCCGGCGGATCGAGCTGCAATATCGACTGCAGCTACTGCTTTTTCCTGTCCAAGGAGGCGTTGTATTCGGACCGACGCCAGCACATGTCGGACCAGACGCTGGAGACCTACATCCGCCAGTTGCTGGAAGCGCACACATCGACGCAGGTTCAGGTGGCCTGGCAGGGCGGCGAGCCAACGCTGATGCAGTTGCCGTTCTTCGCGCACGCGGTTGAGCTGGTCGAGAAGTACCGCCGACCGGGCCAGACTGTCGAGCACAGCATCCAGACCAATGGCACGCTGATCGACGAAGACTGGTGCCAGTTTTTGAAGCAATACCGATTTCTTGTTGGCCTGAGCATCGACGGCCCGCGCGCATTGCATGACCGTAACCGGGTCGATCGTCTTGGTCGAGGTACGTTTGACCGGGTGATGCGGGGCTGGCAGCTGCTGCGCAGCCACGATGTCGCGTGCAACATCCTGTGCACGGTCAACGCGGCGAACCAGGACCACGGTCGCACGGTCTACCGATTCCTGCGCGACGAACTGCAGGCCGAATGGTTGCAATTCATTCCCATCGTCGAACGGGCCACGGCGCAGACCATCGACCTGGCCAACCAGGGCTGGCGTACACCAACAGGCGGCAGCAAACGGCCGCTGTACACCCAATCGGGCGACCTCGTCACGCAACGCTCGGTCGGGGCCGCGCAATACGGACGCTTTCTTGTCGAAGTATTCGAAGAGTGGGTGCGCCACGACGTCGGGCGCGTGTTCGTGCGCGATTTCGACGTGGCACTGGAAGCATGTTTCGGCCGCCACAGCTTGTGCGTGCTTGCGCCCGAATGCGGTTACGGGCCGGCACTGGAACACAACGGCGACCTGTATTGCTGCGACCACTATGTCGAGCCTGGCTACCGTCTGGGCAATATTCACGAGACGCCCCTGCGCACACTCGTCTTTGGCAGCCAGCAGCGCGCGTTCGTGCAGCACAAGCGAAGCGCCTTGCCCGCATCGTGCCTGACATGCGCAGTACGCCAGTGGTGCCACGGTGGTTGCCCGAAGGACCGGTTCGTCCGCTCGCCTGACGCAGACCGGGATACGAACTACCTGTGCGCCGGATACCACCTGTTCTTTTCACACATACAGCCGGCCATGCGGCACATGGTCGAACTGCTGCAAAAGGGCCGTCCGCCTGCCGACGTGATGGCATGGAAGGCGCGGCAAGATGCCGACGGCGGCCCTTACCAGCCATGCTCATGCGGCAGTGGCCACAAGCTGCGGTTCTGCCATGGCAACCGCGCGCCGCCGTCGCCGTTCCAGGATGCCAGCCAGCGGCCGACATAGCTACGTTCACACATGTCGGCGCGATGAACCTCGCGTAGTCGGGTCGTCTCACCCTATTTACGCGCTGGCGGCACATCCGTGCAACTGCCATACGCAATTTCCGCCGCCATACCGATGCTCTCGCGCAGCGTGGGATGCGGGTGGATGGTCTTGCCGATGTCCACCGCATCCACACCCATGTCGATGGCCAGTGCAATCTCGCCAATCATGTCGCCAGCATGCGTGCCGACAATGCTGCCGCCCAGAACCTTGCCGTAGCTATGGGCTTCGGGCGAATCGTCGAATAGCAGTTTGGTGAGCCCCTCGTCGCGGCCATTGGCAATGGCGCGGCCAGAGGCCGTCCAGAGAATCAGGCCTTTCTTGACCCTGCGAGTCGATTTCAATGTCGGCGCTGCATGCCCCATTTGATGCTTGTTGAACCACGACATGCCACCGAACCGGCAAATTAGAGGCGGATTTGACAGCCTTTTCCCGTCAATTTCTTCAAATTGAAGCAAGGAGAGTGCACCTAGACTCGATTCAAATATCCAGTCAGGGAGTGCACAGTGATACCCAAAAAATTCACGTCACACGATACGCTGCCCACCCAGGTCTTGCCGTTTGTCGTCCGGATGGCTTCGCATAGCGATTTGGAAGAGGTGGCGGCGCTGCGCTCGAGCGCGTACGGCAAGCACATACCAGCACTGGGTATCAAGCTGCGCGAGCCTGAAGAATCAGACTACGAACTGGGATGCGAGGTCATGGTGGCACGCTCCAAATTGGACGGTAGCCTGCTTGGCACACTGCGCACCCACACGAATGTATTCAAACCCCTGCCTCTGCAAGCGTCAATCCGGCTGCCGGCCCAGTACCAAGGGGCGCGCATGGTTGAAGCAACGCGCCTGTGCGTGACAGGAAACCCAAATTCGTCATTGGTTCGTAGCGCCTTGTTTAAAGCCTTGTTTCAGTATTGTGTCGCACAGGGTATTGAATGGATGCTCGCAGCAGGACGCAGGCCGGTCGATCGCATTTACGACGCCTTGCTGTTCTCGGACGTCGGTGAGCCAGGAAAATTCTGGCCTATGACTCATGCAGGTGGTGTTCTCCATCGCGTAATGTCACTATCCCCTGATGAGGCGCTTGTAACCTGGAAAGCGTGCGAGCATCCGCTTTATCAATTCGTTATTGAAACAAAGCACCCGGACATTGACGTCTCCATGTTTGCTGCTATGAATTTTCCATGGGCTTGCCCAGAGGAAGACTCTGATTTCGAGAGCGCTCCGGCACCACTAAGCGGTTTCGGACCCATGAGCCGCTATGACTACCTGAGCAATAGCGCAGAAATGAAGCTAGATACACTGGCAAACTCGGCTGACGGGTTCAATGCCTGAGGTTTCGCGTCGGATTTTCAAAGAGTGGCATGGTAGAGTCTTCTTTAGCCTGCAGCTCCACCACAAAAGCCAGGATGGCTGCATCCGAAATAAAGTCGGCGCTAGACTTTGCTGACAGGATCTGCTCAGGCATCACCGGTTTGCTGATGCCGTAGCCTTGTGCATAGTCAATGCCCGCGTTCACCAGCGCCTTTAGGGTGGGCAAATCTTCAGCGTACTCACCAATCGATTTCATACCCAAGTTGCCCACCAGACCGCCGATGGCATCGATAATGGCCAAGCCTGCGGCGTTTCTTGTAGCGTCTTTGACCAGCGAGCCGTCAAGCTTTAAAGCATCCACCGACAAGCTTCTGAGATAACCGAAAGACGAGTATCCAGCACCAAAATCATCAATCGCAACTTTCGCACCTAATGAGCGAACACGGTCAATAAATTTCTGTGCATTGTTGATGTCTGTCAATGCCACAGATTCCGTGATTTCGATACAAAGTAAAGACAAAGCGCCGGGATGCCGCGCAAATAAGGCGAACAACTCATCAGTAAAGGCCTCATCGTTGAGCGATCCGCCAGAAAGGTTGAGGCCAACAAAACGGGTGTGGCGCAGTTCATCCAAATGCGCCTCGATCCAGGCAATGGCCGTGGTGACGACCCAGCGATCGATGATGGCGGTCTTGCCGTGCATTTCGGCAGCTTCGATGATGACGGCCGCCGGAATGATGTTCCCATCCGTCTTGCGCATCCGCAGCAGCATTTCAAAGTTCAGCGAATCAAAAGGGCGTGTCAGCGATATTTCGGGTTGCATAACCAAAAACAGGCCCTCTGGTGTCTCACCACGTTCCAGATAAGCGATGACCTCCAGTTCTTCCTTATGATGGCGCAGGAACATATCGTCCGATTCCATCACCAGCAGCCGTTGGGTGGTGCGCTTCTTGGCCATCCGACAGAGGGTATCTGCGGCCGAAATGATTTCCTTGAGCGGTGAGTCTCCGAAACGCTCCATCCCGACAAGACCTGCAGAAACGCTCAGGGTGAATCTCTGGCGGGCAATCTGATACGGCTCTGTGGCAATCTCATTCACTATCGATTCGCACAGCGTCGTAGCCTGTCCCACAGTCAAGTCGGCAAATGCAATGACAAATTCATCCCCGCCAACCCGAGACAACATTCCATTGGTACCAATGACGGCTTGCATGCGCGCGCACACTTGCTTGAGCACCAAGTCACCTGCGGCGTGTCCATACAGATCGTTGATCAGTTTGAACCGGTCCAGGTCAAAATAAGCCAATGCGGATGGCTGGCGTGCCATGCGACTCAAAGTACGCGATATGCCACGTAAATTGAGGCATTCTGTCAGCGCGTCATGGTTGGCCAGAAACTCGAGGCGCTCTGTCGCTGCAAATCGTTCCGTAATGTCCTGCAAAGTGCCTTCCACCATGGTGCCGTCCACCGTAGACGCCTTGATGGCAAACCAACGTTCTTGATTCTTCAGATCATCGTGCACCTTGGTTTGGAATTCCACTCCACAGGCTTTGGAGCCGGCAAGGCTACCAAGGTCCCGAGTGACGCGTGAATCGAAAATATTCGAAATGTGCGATACAGGGTCAACACCAAGGCTCTCGGTCATTCTTCTAAATGCCGGGTTTGACTTCAGGATTTCACCATCCGGCTCCATAGAAAAAAGGCCAATGGGTGAGTCCTCGTAGGCAGCACGCAGTACCCGTTGTGCTTCCAGTTTTTCAAGTCGGTTGGCACGCATATGTTCTGCGACCGCAGCGGAAACCAGCAACGCGGAAGCGAACGCAGCCGTAACGCTGTTCAGCCCCAACGACAGAAGATGAGTTTCTGCTGAGGCTGCCATTATTTCACTAAAGCTTGCAATTAAGGTAATCACTATCGAAGCTGAATACCACCAGGCTACACGTGTGCGTGCATGACGCAATATTTTGTATAGATAGAAGAACAATATGATGGTGCCGAGAGCGGTGGCTATCCATAAAATCAGCAGCATCCTCTCAAACGACATAAAAAAGCATACGATTGGCAAAATAACTGCGGCACCCTGCGCAGCCGTCAATGCAAAGCCTGCTCGAATCTTGCCCAGTTCCTCCGTGAAGAGCTGCGTAAACATCGCGGCTGTCATGGAGAAATACATGCAGACGGTCCATTTTCGAGACTCTATTAGGATCTCTTGGCCCAACGGGTACCCAAAGAAATTAAAATCAGTCCCCGCCGAAAGAGCTGCCATCCGCATATTCAGCAGCAGCCATCCCACAAACACCCAGTAAAGCCAGCTTCGATTGAGCAGCGCCGTAATCAGCATGGTCAGCGCAAGAATGCCGATACCGGCTTCCAACAGTGTGCCGGTCCGGTCATAGGTGTCTTGCGCCACAGCAAGGGCGTCAGCATTCCAAGCGAGGACCGCGATTTTTGCGGGACCTCGGAAGTCGCCGCGACACAAGAGGCTGGACACACCCCGCAAGCCGGCGGATGCGATGGCGAATCCCGCCCTGCTGGTCGCCAGCACTCCTGTGGTCGCGAATCGGTCGCCACTCCCCAGGAGCCGATCGGTCCGGCTATCCCAGCAGGCCACACGGGCAGCATGGCGTGACGGCAGTTCAATGAACATAGGGCGATCGTCGCGGTAGGGCGGAAACTCTACCAAGAACCAGAAATCCTTGGTGCTCAGGCGCGTCTCAAACGACGTGGTGGGCACAGCCGCTTCCAGGGCAGCCAGGACGGCGCCGCGCTCGGGCACGACATCCGAATCCAATTGCTCCCACACCTTTACCCGCAGAGAAGTACCTGCACTGGTCTCAAAGTGACCAAGTTGCCAGACAAGTGCCGTCACCGACAAAAACACCAACACTGCTGGAAACACAAATGTACCCAGCCGATTGAGCGCGCTCTCAATAGCCGCTTTCACCAATGCAATGCCATCGGACTTGATGTTCGATACCTTCCGATTGGGTTGATTGTGATTGCCGAGCAAAGGGCGCCGAACCTTGCGAATGGCCAGAGATAAGCGCCCCTATCCCGATGGCACCTCTACCCTGATAGCCAGAGGGTTCACCCTTGTAGTCGCTTGCAATCGTATCGCAATTGCACGCGTCTTGTGCGGCGGAGCCTCCGTTCTCTATGGCGGATAACTGCCATTTCAAATGCTTCAATGCGGTTCAAAATTTTGCGAGAAGCATCCAAAAAACGGGCGCCGCGTGACGTGCGCTTTTTTGGCTCGGTGCGAGAAGGTGGAGGGCGCCCTGGCCGTCGAGCAGCCCCACGCTTGCCGGCTCAAACCAGGTCTCGAAGCGCTCAGCAACCGTGCGATGCAGCAACGTGGGTTAGCAGCGGCGTGGGCTGTGGGCTGTGGGCTGTGGGCTGTGGGCTTTGGCAGTTTGGGCAGACTTGGGTGGCCGTACCTGCCACGTGGCGTGCAGCCGGGCATGTTGGTGGCCACGCATGGGAGGGTGAAAATGCTGCGCGTAGGCTAAGCGGCTTTGGTGTGCGGCGCGCTAGATTGCACCCACGCTTTCAGGGTTTGTGCAGCCCTGAGTCCACCGCACCCGTATCCGACGCCGCAGTTTCGATGCCCCACTCGGCCCAGTCTTCCCCAAACAGCTCTGCCGGGTGCGGCGTGCGGTCCGAGCCGTTGCCGCAGCGCATGTCATTGGCCGGGCAGTACAGGTCGCAGCCCCAGGGGGTGGGCGGGGGCATTGGGGAACTTCTTGATCGCCATATTTTTTAACCAGGCTGCTTACGGCAACAGACTTAGCCCCAGCTCTTTCAAGAAGTCGTTGTGCCTTTGCTTTGCCGCCGCAATGGCTTTTTCAATCTCGACCAGCTCGCCATGCGTCGCCTCCAGATCAATCTCCGCCTCGCCCACCGCAGTGCTGATATAGCGCGAGATGTTCAGGTTGAACTCGTTCTTCTCAATCTCCGCCATTCCCACCCTGCGTGAATAGCGCGCCTCTTCTTCGCGGAATTGGTATGTCCTGATGATCTTGGCAATGTGCGCGTCCGTCAGCTGGTTCTGGCGTTTGCCTTTGACAAAGTGCTCGGCGGCGTTGATGAACAATACGTCGTCCGGCTTCTTGCACTTCTTGAGTACCAATATGCATACCGGAATACCGGTGGAATAAAACAGGTTGGACGGCAGACCAATCACCGTATCAATGTGCCCATCCCTTAGCAACTTAGTGCGAATTCGCTCCTCCGCCCCGCCACGGAACAGCACCCCATGCGGCAAGATGATCGCCATCACGCCTTCTTCTTTCAGGAAGTGAAAGCCGTGCAGCAAAAAGGCAAAGTCGGCGGCGGATTTTGGGGCCAGGCCATGGTTTTTGAAGCGAACGTCGTCCCCCATGGCCTCCGTCGGCTCCCAGCGGTAGCTGAACGGCGGGTTGGCCACGATGGCGTCAAAGGCAGGCTTCTTGGCCGGGTTCAGCTCACGCAATATGTCCCAGTCGTTGGTCAGCGTGTCGCCGTGGAAGATTTCAAACTCGGTGTCCTTCACCCCGTGCAGCAGCATGTTCATACGTGCCAGGTTGTAGGTGGTGATGTTCTTCTCTTGCCCGTAAATTTTGCCAATGCCATGCGGCCCCATGCGCTTGCGCACGTTCAGCAACAGAGAGCCCGAGCCGCAGGCAAAGTCCATCACACTATCTAGCCGTTGCTTCACCCCCGTCTTGGGCTCCTGGCTGTCCAGCGTGACGATTGTTGAGAGGATGTCGGAGATTTGCTGCGGCGTATAAAACTCGCCCGCCTTCTTGCCCGAGCCAGCGGCAAACTGGCCAATCAGGTATTCATACGCATCACCCAAGGTGTCCAGCTTGTCAGAAAACTCGGCCAGCCCATCGGCGATTTTTTTGATGATGACGCACAGCTTGGCGTTGCGCTCTGGGTAGCCTTTGCCCAGCTTGGACGAGCCCAGGTCAATTTCAGAAAACAAGCCCTGAAACGTGCTCTCAAAAGATTCGGTCTCGATGTACTTGAACCCCGCTTGCAGCGTGTTGAGTAGCTCATCACTTTGGGTGCGGGCCATATTGGCAATGCTGCTCCACAAGTGCTGCGGCTGGACTACGTAGTGCACCTTGCGGCGCATTTGCTTTTCAAACGCCGTTACATCCGCCGGGTTGTTGGCGTACCACAGCGCCAGCGGCACGGGGCGCGCACTGCTGTCGTCCTTCTTTTCTACCTGGGGGTAGTCACTGCCCAGTTCCTTCTTGGCCGCCGTCTCGTAGTTGTCAGACAGGTAGCGCAAGAAAAGGAAAGACAGCATGTAATCACGGAAGTCGTCCGCGTCCATGGCTCCGCGAAGCTGGTCGGCAATCGCCCAGAGCGTGTTGCCCAGTTGCTTTTGGTTTTGTTCAGTCATGTCTTGGGTCGATTTTTGATCGTGTTTTCCAGTGCCTTCAAATCAGCCTCATCCTGCGCATCAGCAGCGAGTGCTTCATCGGCCTTGCGGCGTTGGTCAAAGTCCAGGTACAGCGGTTCCAGCTTTTGCTCCATGCGTGCGTGGCTCACCTTGCCCGCACCGCTCAACAGCGGAAAACCGTTGGACACGACGATCTGCCCCACGTTCTCGCGCCAGAAATTCATGCTGGTGATGGTTTGCCGCTTGGCACGCAGCTCTGCCGTTTCCAGAAAGATCACCACCAGCCGGTTCAGGGTGTCGACCTCGTCCTCGGTCAGGTAATTTTTGGCCACCACAATGTCCTGCTTGCGCACCTGGGCGCCCTTCCAGCTCAGCAGGCCGAAGTGCGCGTCGGCAGGGTTTGCGCGGCTCACGATCAGTTCGGCAGCCGTCTTTTGTGTGACGGCGTAGAGCAACAGGTTTTGCACCGTGGCAAAAAACGTCTGCGTAGTCTCATCCGACTTGTCGTAGTCGCTAGAGAGCGCAAACAGGTCGCGCACCTTTTGGTAGAAGCGCTTTTCCGAGGCCCGTATGTCCCGGATGCGCGCCAGCATCTCGTCAAAGTAGTCCGGGCGGCCATCCGGGTTCTTGAGCCGCTCGTCGTCCATCACAAAGCCCTTGACCAGGTACTCCTTCAGCACCGTGGACGCCCACCGGCGGAACTGCACGCCCCGTGGCGAGCGCACACGGTAGCCCACCGCCAGAATGGCGTCGAGGTTGTAGAGCTGGGTGCGGTACTTCTTGGTGTCGGAGGCAGTTGTCAAGGATTCCTTGACAACTGAATTTGCATCCAATTCACCGTCGGCCAAGAGATTTTTGAGGTGCAGTGAAATGTTCTGCTTGGTGGCGTCAAACAGCTCCGCCATTTCCAGCTGGGTTAGCCACACCGTACCCAGGTCGGCCCGAAGCTGAATCTGGCTCTTGCCGTCTTCGGTGATGTAAAGAATGAGGTCGCTCATGATGACTAAAGTTGCACGAGCGAGTATCTGTTTTCACGGGCTTTGAATGCCTCCTCTCCACCCTCCAGCAACAAACAAACAGCTTCCCGAACCCCAAAGCTTTCGCCAGAAACAGAATGTTCTAAACCGCCGGAGTCGTAGCGAATGCGTGGATATGGTTGGCTGCTTGGGCGCGCCGCAGTCGCAATAATGATTTGCTCGGCATCCGTCGCCACAACAAGATTTGGGTTGTGGGTGATCAGGATAATTTGTCGGCGCTTCTTGGCTTTTCGGATGTATGGCACCAGCTGCTTGTAGACGGATGAGTTATCCAGATTCCCTTCGGGTTGATCAATCAAAAGAGGCCGAGTGTCATCTTCATCCATCAACAAATATAGGACCAGAAGAGCTATACCGCGAGTCCCTGGTGAAAGGTATTCGAGCTCAGTTCCTGCATAGTGAATCTTGTAGGAAAGTTCGATGTGATCGACTGAAAAGAGCCAATCAGACAGTTCGACACGCGACAGCTTCGACGTTCCAAACTTCTCGGGGAAAGTGCGAATTTCGACGGCAGCAAGTAACTCTTTAAACGCTGCCTCAATTTTTTCAGGAACGCCACTCTTCCACGCCGACACCAAGCTTGTTTCAACGATTTTTTCGATTTCCGAACGCTTTGCTTCAGCCCCAACACGGCGACCATCAAAAAATCTTGCTGCCCGATCAAGCCACGACCTCGCGTCAATCTGGTAACCAACTGAAACACTGAATTGCATCTCTTCGCCGAGTTGGGCGATTGCGTCTTGCATTGGTGAATAAAGTTCTTTCAACCCTGCTTCGTCTGCTGACAAGGTCTTGAACACTTGCAGATATAAATCGATCTGCTTGGCCTTCTGCTTTTCAAGCGCCTTCGTGACCTTTTCATCGAGGTTCAGGATTTCCTTGCTCAATCGTTCTGAATTGGCGACTCTCTCGGCGATCTGTTTTTGAAGGTCGAGAAGCCTCTTTCGGCTAACCTCATCCTTGGCAACTAGTTCCTTAAGCCTTGCTATTTCCGCCTGAACACTGGACACAGAGGGCGGTAACAGCGGGGCATCTTCTGACCCTTTAAGCGCCACAATCTCTTCATCGAGCTTTCCGACTTCTTGCAGAAGGAGGTCATCAGAGTCAGAAGCCCAAATTGGCACCAATTTCTGCACAGTACCTTCTGCAACCCCTGCGTCGAGCAGTTGTTTTTGGACTTTGGCTATTTCCTGAGCAGTGGTCTTTGTGAGGGTTGCATAGGACTCTATCGCTCCCTCAATTGTTCGACGGCGGCGGCTTCGCGTAGCAATCTGATCTTCTATTTCTTTGAGAAGAGCCTGCTTTTTTTCGAGCGCTTCTAGAACCTTCTGATCAACCGACTGAGTGGCATCAGGCAATTGTTTCTTCAGTTCTTCCACTTGCTTTTCGACCTCGGCCTTGGACATCACCTTAGAGCCACGTTGGTCAATGGCTTCTTGGAGTCTGTCTACTTCCTTGTGCAGAGTCGCCAGCTCTCCTCGGAGTGCTTCTTTCTGAATATTTGAGGCTGCTTCGCGCGCTTTCCGCAACTCGCCGAATGAGGAATAGCCTTCCTTCTGAATCTCGTCCAACTTCGTAAAAACAACCTCTTCAATTGCCTTTTGAAGTTCCGCACCTTCATGATCTGAAGAGCACAGCCGCTCGACAAAGTCCTGCGATAGATATCGAACACGTGGCTTTGTAGAGTTGAACGGCAAATCGGTAAGAGTTCCCTCAGTCTTGTCGCCGCCGCCCCATTCAAGTTCAATCTTGGTTCCCGAAAGATGCAATGCCCCTTTCGTTATGAAAGAAGACAAGGACTTTTTATCCATCGGATAGCCCGATGCAAAAGATGACAGGTCGGCTACAGCCGTTTTACCCGCGCCCTTCTCGCCGATTACTGCAACGAGCCCTGCGTTCAACTCAATTGAATCAATCGCAAACCAACCAGCGCTATTTGATATCGACAATTTTCGGATTTGCTGACTGTGGTCGGAGGGCTGGGGCGGCAGAGTCCCAATATGAACACGGTCTTCTGGCTCCCAAAGAATTTGGCGCAGCCCGTGGAACGTGGGGTCACTCTTTACCCAGCAATATCGATCATTGTCAGGCTTGAATAGATGCTCAACATCGTGAGCGTCCGACCCATGCACACATGGTTTCAACGACCGATACTGGCGAATGATCTCTTCCTTCGGAGTACCCATCTTGAGTCCAAGGTAATGTTCGCGATCTCGTGGATTTCCCGAGAAGACGAAGTTGCTCCATTTCAAAATTTCATCGCGAATGGCACCAAACCCGTCAAGAGGGAGCCCACTGATCCCGTCCTTGCCATTGGCGATTCCAATTAGGGAATTGTTTCGAAGCCACTTATCGCTTTCCCACCACTGTTTAATCGTCGTTCTATCTGGCTTGAACTGGGTGATACCAAATTTGTAAGCCGCCTCGTCGTCTAAGAGATTCGGGTCTTGGGCGTTGCCAAATGCAATCAACTCTTCCCGGCAGCAGCCATAAAGCTGACCGCCATAGTCAAATTTGAGGTTTCGCAGCGCTCTCTTAATCTTGTCAATGTGATCTGCTTCTGTTGGGTCGACCAACAGGTGGAGATTCAGGGCCTTTCCATCGGTAGTCTGTGGCATCACCCTGAATTCAATGTTCGGTATCAGGAGATCAACAGTGTTCAGGCGATTGTTGAGATTCTTTTCAACAATCAGTTTCTCGTATCCATCAAGAGTCATGTAATCGGTGACGCCGATTACAGAAATACTAGACTCTTTTGCAGTCTTTTCCAGGGCTGCAACGTAGTCCGCCCAAAGCAAGCCAACAAAAGGAGTACCAAGTCGGCTCTCTGGCGTATGAACATGGAGATCCCAGCGACGCCATTCTGACCCGCGAGGCCAACGGGATGGAGCTGTTTTGAGGGGCGATGGAGAAGTGGCCATAACAGGTGAAATTTGAGAATCAGAATTGACGCATGGGGAGGGACTCGCTTATGCGTCAACCGCCTCAGCCGAGGGGAAAAGCTGCTGCATCAGCCCTTTCTTGTGGGCCTTGAGGGTTTCAAGCTCTTGGGTTTGAGACTTAATGAAATCGTCGAGGGAATTGAGGCAGTCGGCGATGCGTTGTTGTTCCGGCAAAGAGGGGACTGAGACACACAATGCTTTGAAAAAAGGCAACCCGATTGTTTTAATAGTGCTCCCAGTGGCGATTCGCTCGAAGACGGGTTTCATCTTCTGTAGGAGGTGATACAAGAACCAATTCGAGAGAAGAGATGGGTTACAGGTCCACACAATGAAGTGCTGGCTGACGGCCATGGGAACTTCCATGACCGCACTCTTGCCCACACCTGCATCACGGCTAATGAGCACGGTGCCCGCTGGGTGGAGAACCGCTGACGAGTTCTTAATTCCTTGTTTGGAAATTTCTATTTTGCTGGTCGAAATCAATCCCGCATCCAAATACTTCGAATCGGCAAGCGAAACCCACTTGATACCGCCGTCGTAATACTCGGAACTGCTTTTGCTGGGTGTATGGCCGGAGCCTCTTTTGGCCAAGTCTTCAAGCTTCCTAACCTCCCACTCCCCGGCACTATGAAACTCAGGAAACCGCAGGCGCGGTTGGGTTTCGCCTTCGCGGGGGAAAAGCTGCTGCATCAGCCCATTTTTGTGAGTCTTGAGCGCGTCTACTTTACGGGCTTGCGCGGCGATAAGCTCGTCCACGGAACTCAGGCTGTCGGCGATTTTTTGTTGTTCCTTCAGCGATGACTGCCCACTGGGTAATGGGACGGATAGCGCAAGCAGGTCACCATCATTAATGCTCAATGAGCCGTGAGCACGAGCGCCGACCTGGATGAATTTTCGTAACCATTGGCCGTGCAAGTTTCCGGAAAATAGGAAGTTCAGATACTGCGGATAAGGCGAAGTCTCATTGACCCGGAAGCAGGTGAATATGCTGTTTGGCACTGCTGCAAGTCTGTCTCCGGTGTACAGCGTGAGGAAACCTTCTGGATACTCTTTGGTAGCACTCTTGTTGTACGCAAAGTCAAATGGCTTCAGAAGCAAATAGTTCTTGTAGGAATCGCCTGCGATGACTCGCCCGAACTTGTCTTCCTGGCTGACAAGACCAACGCCGGATGTAATGCTCATCGGAACACAGTCGTTGTTGCCCACTTTTTCTGTGCTGATTGACACCAACGAACCGAGCTTTTCTGTTGTCCACTCCCCTGAATGCTGAAACTCAGGGAAACGGAGCTTGGGTACTAGCGCGGGTTTCGACTTGTCACTCATACGCGCTCAACCCAGAAATATCACGACCCTGCGCACGCTTGGTCAGCAATGGCACCAGCTCCTTCATCAGCGCCAGCTCGGCCTGGGCACGGGCCTTCCAGCCCAAGTCCAGCGGGGCCATCAGGTCGCTCAAGGCTTCACCGTCAAAAATCATGCGCTGCAAGATGCTGTCTACAAAGGCGTTCAGGGCGGCGGGCGCCAGTTGGTGCCGGGTAGCTATTGAGCCCAACTCGGCGCCGTCTTTCTCACGCTTGAACCGGGTGTAGCCCTCGCGGATGGCGGCCTCGCTCAGGCCCTCGCCCGCCTTCAGAGTGTTGATATAGGCGGCAATGTCATCGCGCTCGTTCATGAACTTGGCATCGGCCAGGATCAAGCCGATCAGCTCATCCTTGGTCATCTTCTGTTTGCCCGTGCCTTGCGAGTAGCGGGACATGAGGCCCATGATGTAGTCGTAGTCGATCACCGCGCTGGCAAAGAGCACAAATTCAAAGTCGAGTTGGTTTACATCGGCCGCGCTATCGCCTTTCGCCTCGCCACCTTTGTCTTGTTGAGTTTGCTGCTGCTTGAGGCGCTGGGCGGTTTCCAGGTAGGCACCGCGAAAGCCCTGCAGGTTTTCTGCGGGCAAGATGTGCTCGATGGCTGTGGCGTTGTCTTCAGTGAGGTCGGTGTACTGGTCGAGCTGGGTTTTGAGGCGCTGTACTTCTTTGAAGTTTTTGATGAAGGCAGCGCGCGCGTCGTCACCCTTGAGGCTGTGCACGGCATCGGGCGTGCAGGCCAAGCCTTGGCTTTGCATGAAGTCTGCGAGCTTGGTCACGGCGGCGTCCAGCTTCCGGATAACGACAGGGGCTTTGTCCACCAGCCAGATCGTGCGGGCCTCTTCGCCCGATTTCTCGCCGGAGAACAGGGCAATGGCTGCGTCCACATTAGCCTGTTGCTGGCGAAAGTCCAGTATGTTGCCGTAGGGCTTGGTGCCATTGAGCACGCGGTTCGTGCGCGAGAAAGCCTGTATCAAGCCGTGGTACTTGAGGTTTTTGTCTACGTACAGGGTGTTGAGGTATTTGCTGTCAAAGCCGGTGAGCAGCATGTCCACCACGATGGTGATGTCGATCTTCTTGGCGGCGGGGTAGTCGGCATTGGGCCACTGGTGGTCTTTGATGCGCTTTTGCACATCTTGGTAGTACAGGTCGAACTCATTGATGCTGTGGTTGGTGCCGTAGCGCGTGTTGTAGCTAGCCAGGATAGCTTTGAGCGCGGATTTTTTGCCCTCGGCGTCTTCCTGGTTGTTTTCTCTTTCCGTTGGCAGGTCTTGCTGCAATTGCTTCACATCGGCGTCGCCATCCGCAGGGGGCGAGAACACGCAGGCGATGTTCAGCGGTACAAAACTGGGGTCGGCCTTCTGCTTGGCTTCTTGCTGACTTTGAAATAGGGCGTGGTATTCGATAGCGTCGTTGATGCTGGCAGTGGCCAGCAATGCGTTGAAGCGGCGGCTGGCGGTGGCGGTGTCGTGCTTGGCGAGGATGGCCTCAATGACCGCCCGCTTGGCCAACGCCTCGCCCTGCTTGGGTGGGTTTTTGCCTTCGGGTTTGAAGTAGTCCACATGGAAGCGCAGCACATTGGTGTCTTCAATGGCGTGGGTGATGGTGTAGGCGTGCAGCTGCTTCTGGAAGATGTCTTCCGTGGTGCGCAACTGACCTTCTTCGCCCTCGAACTGCTTGACCGTGGCGTTCTTCTCGAAGATGGGCGTGCCGGTGAATCCGAAGAGCTGGGCCTTGGGGAAAAAGTTTTTGATGGCGTCGTGGTTATCGCCAAACTGTGAGCGGTGGCATTCGTCAAAAATGAAGACAATGCGCTTGTCGCTCAGCGGCGCCAGTTGCTCTTTGAAGGTGGCTTTGCCGTTCTTCGTTTGCTGCTTGTTGCGCTTGCTGTTTTCGTCCAGCGCCAAACCCAGTTTCTGGATGGTGGTGACGATGACCTTGTCGGAATAGTCGTCAGACAGCAGGCGGCGCACCAGTGTGGCGGTGTTGGTGTTTTCTTCCACGCAACCTTCCTGGAAGCGGTTGAACTCCTCACGGGTCTGGCGGTCCAGGTCTTTGCGGTCCACCACAAAGAGGCATTTTTCAATGTCGGGGTTGTCCTTGAGCAGGGTGGATGCTTTGAAGGATGTGAGCGTCTTGCCGCTGCCCGTGGTGTGCCAGATGTAGCCGTTGCCGCAGTTCTGGTGAATGCAATCCACGATTTGCTTAACCGCATACACCTGATAAGGCCGCATCATCAGCAGCTTTTGCTCGCTGGCCACCAGCACCATGTAGCGGCTGATGGTTTGGCCCAGGGTGCATTTGACGAGGAACTTGTCGGCAAACTCGTCGAGCTGGGTGATCTTTTTATTGGCCTCGTCTGCAAACTGATAGATGGGCAAAAAGCGCTCGTCCGCATTGAACGCAAAGTGGCGGGCGTTGTTGTTGGCGAAGTAGTAGGTGTTGGTGCGGTTGCTGACGATGAAGAGCTGCAAAAAGCTCAGCAAGGTCTTGGTGTAGCCGTTGCCAGGGTCGTTTTTGTACTCAACGATCTGCTCCATGGCGCGGCGCGGGTTGATGCCCAGCGTTTTGAGCTCAATCTGCACGCACGGCACGCCGTTGATGAGGATGAGCACGTCGAACCGGTGGTGGCTGTTGTCCGTGTTGATGCGCAGCTGGTTGACGACCTCGAAGGTGTTTTTGCACCAGTCTTTGATGTTGACTAGGGTGTAGTTCAGCGGCGTGCCGTCTTCGCGGGTGAAGGCATTGATGCTGCGCAGCGTCTTGGCAGCGGTGAATACGTCGGGGGTGACGATGTCATCCAGCAGGCGGGCAAATTCGCCATCGGTCAGGTGCACGCGGTTCAGCGCCTCGAACTTCTCGCGGAAGTTGCGCTCAAGAGCGGCGCGGTCGCGAATGTCTGCGCGGTACTCGTATTTAAGGCCCTGGAGCTTGCCGATGAAGCCGTATTCGATCTGCTGCTCTTTGACAGCGAGACTTGGCGCCGCAGGCGCAGGGGCGTAACTGGAGGTGGATGGGGACATGGTGTGGCGATAGGGGTATCGACTGACGTGCAGAGCTATGCGACGAATCCTGAGCACCTGCCGATTGTGACGGCCTGCGCCTGGCTTCAATGAATTACAGCGCACCACCCGGACAGGCCCCAAATTTAAGCATACAAACGCCTTGTCGCCCTTACAGAATATGCGCGACAAGCTACTTAACTTGTAGCATTTTTAGGAGCTTTTCGGCATCACTTCTTCTGTGGCGGCACGTCCGTGCCACTGCCGTCGCCACCTCCGCCGCCATGCCAATGCTCTCGCCCAGCGTGGGGTGCGGGTGAATCGTCTTGCCGATGTCCACCGCGTCGGCGCCCATCTCGATGGCCACGATGTCGCCGATGGCGTCCGCGCGTCAGTAACGGGACATCTTTTCGTCAGTTGCCGGCGCTGCCGGTTCCCGGTCAGTCTCAAGGCCCCACTGATCCCAATCTTCCCCAAACAGCTCCGCCGGGTGCGGCGTGCGGTCCGAGCCGTTGCCGCAGCGCATGTCATTGGCCGGGCAGTACAGGTCACAGCCCCAGCACACCCGTTCGGGGTGGGCGGGGGCCTGGGGGAACTTCTTGGCGGCCATGACCGTGGGACGCTACCGGTGGCTGCGTTCTGGCTACTTGCGCGCGGGTGGCACGTCCGTGCAACTGCCGTGCGCAATCTCTGCTGCCATGCCGATGCTCTCGCCCAGCGTGGGGTGCGGGTGAATGGTCTTGCCGATGTCCACGGCATCTGCACCCATCTCAATAGCAAGTGCAACCTCGCCGATCATGTCGCCCGCGTGTGTGCCGACCATGCCGCCACCCAGAATCTTGCCGTGGCCGTGCGCTTCGGGGCTGTCATCGAACAACAGCTTGGTCACACCTTCGTCGCGGCCGTTGGCAATCGCTCGGCCGGAGGCCGTCCAGGGGAACAGGCCCTTCTTGACCTTGATTCCTTGCGCCTTGGCCTGGTCTTCGGTCAGGCCGACCCAGGCCACTTCGGGGTCGGTGTAGGCCACGCTGGGGATCACGCGGGCGTTGAAGGCGGCGCTGGCCAGTTCCTGGTTGCCTTGCAATTCGCCGGCAATCACTTCGGCCGCTACATGCGCCTCGTGCACCGCCTTGTGCGCCAGCATCGGCTGGCCGACGATGTCGCCGATGGCGAAGATGTGCGGCACGTTGGTGCGCATCTGGATGTCGACGTTGATGAAACCCCGGTCGGTCACCGCCACGCCGGCCTTGTCGGCGGCGATTTTCTTGCCGTTGGGGGTGCGGCCCACGGCCTGAAGCACCAGGTCGTACACCTGCGGCGCGGGGGCGGTGCCGCCCTCTTCCGCTGCGGCAAACGTCACCTCGATGCCTTCGGGCGTGGCCTTGGCGCCCACCGTTTTGGTCTTGAGCATGATGTTGTCAAAGCGCTTGGCATTCATCTTCTGCCAGATCTTGACCAGGTCGCGGTCGGCGCCCTGCATCAGGCCGTCGAGCATTTCCACTACGTCGAGGCGTGCGCCCAGCGTGCTGTACACGGTGCCCATTTCGAGGCCGATGATGCCGCCGCCCAGGATGAGCATGCGCTTGGGAACGCCTTGCAGCGCCAGGGCGCCGGTGCTGTCCACGACGCGCGGGTCTTCGGGCATGAAGGGCAGGCGAACGGCCTGGCTGCCGGCGGCAATGATGGCTTTCTTGAAGGCAACGACCTTCTTGCCGCCGGTTTTGTCCTGCGCGGTGCCGGTGGTTTCTTCGACTTCCAGCGCGTTGGCGCTGACGAAGCTGCCGTAGCCACGCACGATGGTGACCTTGCGCATCTTGGCCATCGCGGCCAGGCCGCCGGTGAGCTTGCCGACGACTTTTTCCTTGTGGCCCCGCAAGCCGTCGACGCTGACCTTGGGCGCGCCAAAGTCGATGCCTGCGGCGGCCAGGTGGCCCACTTCGTCCATGACGGCCGCGACGTGCAGCAGCGCCTTGGACGGAATGCAGCCCACGTTCAGGCAGACGCCGCCCAATGTCGCGTAACGCTCGACCAGCACCACCTTGAGGCCAAGGTCAGCCGCGCGGAAGGCGGCCGAGTAGCCGCCTGGGCCACCGCCGAGCACCAGCAGGTCGCAGTCCATATCGGCACTGCCAGAGAAGCTGGACGCTACTGGATTCGTAGCTGCTAGCGCTTGTGGCGCCTGCGCTGGAGCCTGTTTTGGCTCTGAATTTTGTGCGGGAGCAGGGGCAGATGCGGGGGCAGCAACGGGTGCTGGCGCAGCGCCAGCGTCCTGCGTCTCCAGCGTGAGCATGACGCTGCCCTCGTGGATCTTGTCGCCGAGTTTGACCTTCAGCTCCTTGACCACACCAGCGTGGCTCGACGGGATTTCCATCGAGGCCTTGTCGGACTCCACGGTGATCAGGCTCTGCTCGGCCTTGATGGTGTCGCCGGGCTGGACCATCACTTCGATGATGGCCACTTCGGCGAAGTCGCCGATGTCGGGTACTTTGATGTCGATGATTGCCATGAGGGTACCCTGCCTTAAAGAAGCACGCGGCGGAAGTCGCCCAGGATTTCGCCCAGATAGACGTTGAAGCGCGCCGCAGAGGCACCGTCGATCACGCGGTGGTCCCAGGTGAGCGAGAGCGGCAGCATCAGGCGCGGCTGGAAGGCGCTGCCGTTCCACACCGGTTCCATCTGGCTCTTGCACACGCCCAAAATGGCCACCTCGGGCGCATTGATGATGGGCGTGAAGTAGCGCCCGCCAATACCGCCCAGGCTGGAGATGGTGAAGCTGGCGCCGCTCATCTCGGCCTGGCTGAGCTTGCCGTCGCGCGCCTTCTTGGCGAGTTCACCCATTTCCTGGCTGATCTGGAAGATGCCCTTCTTGTCGGCGTCCTTGAGCACCGGCACCATCAGGCCGTTGGGCGTGTCCGCCGCAAAACCGATGTGCCAGAAGTTCTTCATCACCAGCGCATCGCCGTCCAGGCTGCTGTTGAAGTCGGGGAACTTCTTGAGTGCCGCGACGCAGGCCTTGATGAGGAAGGCCAGCATGGTGACCTTGACGCCGCTCTTCGCTTTCTCGGCTTCCTTGTTGAGCTGCACGCGGAAGGCTTCGAGCTCGGTGATGTCGGCGTCGTCGTGGTTGGTGACGGCCGGGATCATCACGGCGTTGCGCAGCAGGTTGGCGCCGCTGATCTTCTTGATGCGGCCCATCTCCTTGCGCTCAATGGGGCCGAACTTGGCAAAGTCCACCTTGGGCCAGGCGATCAGGCCCAGCTCGCCGCCACCGGACGCGGCGACGGGCGCAGCGCCCTGCGCCTGCGTGCGCTGGCTGCCGGCCATGACGGCGCGGGTGAAGTTCTGCACGTCCTCCTGCGTGATGCGGCCCTTGGCGCCGCTCCCTTTGACTTCGGCCAGCGGTACGCCCAGTTCGCGCGCAAACTTGCGCACCGAGGGCGATGCATGCGGCAGGCCCAGCGCAGACGCGCCCGGCTGGTGGGCGGCTGCGGCCGCAACGGGCGCGGGAACGGAGGCTTGCGCGCCAGCAGCAGGTGCTGGGGCGACAGCGGCTTGCGCTGCCGGGGCCGGCGCAGCTGCCTGGGCAGGAGGGGCGGCGGCCGCTGCTGCGGGGGCAGCCCCTTCGAGCACGGCGACGAAATCGCCAATATTGATCTTGTCGCCCACCTTGACCTTGAGCTCCTTGAGCACGCCAGCGGCGGGCGAAGGAATTTCCATGGACGCTTTGTCCGACTCGACGGTGAACAGCGATTGTTCAAGCTGCACCGCATCGCCCACCTTGACGAGTATTTCAATGACGGCCACGTCCTTGAAATCGCCAATATCGGGCACGCGCACTTCCAGCGGGCCGGATGGTGCTGCAGCCTGCGCAGCCGCAGCCGCAGGCGCTGCGGGAGCGGCTACAGACGCTTCTGATTTGCTAGCTGCCGGCGCTTGTGCAGCCTGCGCTGGAGCCGATTTTGGCTCTGAATTTCCTGTGTCCGCCGCTTCAATCACGGCGATCACAGAGCCTTGCTTGACCTTGTCGCCCAAAGCCACCTTCAGCTCTTTGAGCACGCCCGCGTGGCTCGACGGAATTTCCATCGACGCCTTGTCCGATTCGACCGTGATCAGCGACTGCTCCGCCTGCACCGTGTCGCCCACCTTGACCAGCAGTTCGATCACGCCGACTTCGTCAAAATCGCCAATGTCGGGAACCTGAATGTTTACCAATGCCATGTTTGTCTCGCTTTCTTGTCGGGAGACGCCTTGCAACTGGGACACCGCCCTGCACAAGCGGGGCGGTGTCCTGGCTGAAAAGTGAGTCTCGATGTGCGCTTATGCGTAAAGAGGGTTCACCTTCTCGGTCTGGATGCCGTACTTCCGGATGGCCTCGGCCACCTTTTCCAGCGGCAGCTTGCCCTCCTCAGCCAGGGAACTAAGCGCGGCCACCACGATGTAGTGGCGGTTGATCTCGAAATGCTCGCGCAGTTTGCTGCGGAAATCGCTGCGGCCAAAGCCATCCGTGCCCAAAACCTTGTAGCTGCGCCCTTCAGGGATGTAAGGGCGAATCTGCGCGGCAAAGGCCTTCATGTAGTCGGTCGACGCCACCACCGGGCCATTGCGGCTGGCGAGCTGCTGCGTAACGAACGGCACACGGGCCGTCTCCAGCGGGTGCAGCAGGTTCCAGCGTTCCACGTCCTGGCCTTCACGGGTCAGCTCGTTGAAGCTGGTGCAGCTCCACACATCGGCCTGCACGCCCCAATCGGCGGCCAACAATATTTGCGCTTCAAGGGATTCCCGCAGGATGGAGCCCGAGCCCAGCAGCTGCACCCGCACGCCGCCCTCGGCGCCCTGCTTGCACAAATACATGCCTTTGATGATCTGCTCTTCGGTGCCGGGCCTGAGGCCGGGCATGGCGTAGTTTTCGTTCAGCAGGGTGATGTAGTAGTACACGTTCTCCTGGCGCTCGACCATGCGCTTCATGCCGTCGTGCATGATGACGCCGACCTCGTGCGCAAAGCTCGGGTCGTAGCTCATGCAGTTGGGGATGGTGTTGGCCAGAATCTGGCTGTGGCCGTCCTCGTGCTGCAAGCCTTCGCCATTGAGCGTGGTGCGCCCAGAGGTGCCGCCCAGAATGAAGCCGCGTGCCTGCATGTCGCCAGCGGCCCAGGCAAAGTCGCCAAAGCGTTGGAAGCCGAACATCGAGTAGTACACGAAGAACGGAATCATGATGCGGTTGTTGGTCGAGTACGACGTTGCCGCCGCAATCCAGGAGCACATGCCGCCGGCTTCGTTGATGCCTTCCTGCAGGATCTGGCCGTCGGTCTGTTCCTTGTAGTACATGACCTGCTCGCGGTCGACCGGGGTGTAGCGCTGGCCCTTGGGGTTGTAAATGCCGATCTGGCGGAACATGCCTTCCATGCCGAAGGTGCGCGCCTCATCGACCAGGATGGGAACGACGCGCGGGCCCAACGCCTTGTCGCGCAACAGCTGTGTCAAAAAGCGCACATAGGCCTGGGTGGTGCTGATCTCGCGGCCTTCGACCGTGGGTTCCAGAATCGCCTTGAACGTCTCCAGCGACGGCACGGTGAAATGCTCGTCGGCCTTCTGGCGGCGCTTGGGCAGGTAGCCGCCCAGCGCCTTGCGCCGCTCGTGCAGGTAGCGCATTTCCGGGGTGTCATCGGCCGGCTTGTAGTAAGGCAGCTTCTCCAGTTCGCTGTCGGAAATCGGGATGGCGAAGCGGTCGCGGATGTAGCGGATGTCTTCGTCGGCCAGCTTCTTGGTCTGGTGCACCGTGTTCTTGCCTTCACCGGCCTTGCCCATGCCGTAGCCCTTCACGGTCTTGACGAGCAGCACCGTGGGGTCGCCCTTGTGCGCGTTGGCGGCATGGAAGGCCGCAAAGACCTTTTCCGGGTCGTGGCCACCGCGGCGCAGTTCCCAGATGTCGTCGTCGCTCAGGTGCTCGACGAGCTTCAGTGTTTCCGGGTACTTGCCGAAGAAATGCTTGCGGATGTAGGCGCCGTCCATGGCGCGGTAGGTCTGGTAGTCGCCGTCTACCGTCTCCATCATCACCTGCCGGAGCTTGCCGGTCTTGTCGCGCGCCAGCAGGTCGTCCCAGCCCTTGCCCCACAGGAGCTTGATGACATGCCATCCAGCGCCGCGGAAGTCGCCTTCCAACTCTTGAATGATCTTGCCGTTCCCGCGCACCGGGCCGTCGAGTCGCTGCAAGTTGCAGTTGATGACGAAGATCAGGTTGTCGAGTTGCTCGCGCGCCGCCAGGCTGATCGCGCCCTTGCTTTCGGGCTCGTCCATTTCGCCGTCGCCCAGAAACACCCAGACCTTGCGGTTGGCCGTATCGGCAATACCGCGCGCGTGCAGGTACTTGAGAAAACGCGCCTGGTAGATCGCCATCATCGGCCCCAGGCCCATGCTGACGGTGGGGAACTGCCAGAAACCCGGCATCAGCTTGGGGTGCGGGTAGCTCGATAGCCCCTTGCCGCCCACTTCCTGGCGGAAATTCTCCAGCTGGTCTTCGGTAATGCGTCCTTCCAGGTAGGCGCGCGCGTAAATGCCCGGTGCGCTGTGGCCCTGGAAGTAAATGCAGTCGCCGCCGTGGGTTTCGCTCTCGGCGTGCCAGAAATGGTTGAAACCGGCGCCCCACATGCTGGCCAGCGAGGCAAAGGAGCCGATGTGTCCGCCCAGATCGCCGCCGTCGGCCGGGTGCAGACGGTTGGCACGCACCACCATGGCCATGGCGTTCCAGCGCATGTAGGCGCGCAGGCGCTTTTCGATCGAAATGTTGCCGGGGCAGCGCGCTTCCTGGTCGGGCTCCAGCGTATTCACGTAGCCGGTGTTGGCGGAAAACGGCATGTCCAGGCTGTTCTGGCGTGCGTGTTCCAGCAACTGTTCGAGAAGGAAGTGGGCACGCTCCAGGCCTTCACTTTCAATCACGGCAGACAGAGCATCGGTCCATTCGCGCGTTTCCTGTTGATCGGTGTCTGCCGCTACCGGCGCTGAACTGCTTGCCTGGGATTCGGACGCGTCTGCCATGCTTGTCTCCTGGAGGGTTTTGCCACAATTTAGTACGGATTCTCTAGTTTCGCACATTTTCCCGAAATTTCAAATAGTGCCATTAGATTTTACATTGTGATATTTCATCAAGCGCGGCCGAAGCGGAATGGAATCGCCCGGGTTCGTTCGCCCTCTACACTCGCACCATGACCGTGCCATCCGCACCCCAGCCTGCTGCGACAACGCCACCCGCTCGCGTGGCGGCCCGCTTGTGGCGCAGGTGGTGGCGCAGCCTTTCGCCCAACCGGCAAGACCGATTTGCTGCGCTTGCGCCGCTGGCTGCCGTGCTCTTGTTTCTTGCCGCCATCGTTGCGGCCTTCTGGTACCTGCGGGTCGAAGAGGCCGACCGCGAACAGGAGGCACTGCGCCGAGATGTCGAATACGCGCAACAGCGCGTGCGCCTGCGTTTGCTGGAGCGCCAGGAGCAGTTGATGCGCGTCGCGCGCGACCTTGCCAACAAGGATATGGAGCTGCCGCAGTTCCATCAGCGTGCGGAATCCCTCATCGGCCAATACCCGGAGCTCCAGGCAATCACCTGGATCGACGAAAGCGGCCGGGTTCTCGCGAGCCACGCCACGCCAACCATCGCGAGCGCCCAGGTGCGCGTGGCCGGCGAAGTGCTGCGCAAGGGCGATACGCAGACGAGCTTTGCGCTTTCGCGCTCCACCCAGCAGCCGGTGTATTCGCAGCCCGCGCTCAAGGAGGGCGAACCCGCGCCCCTGCTGCAACTGCAGGTGCCGCTCAACGCCCAGGGCAACTTCGCCGGCGTGGTGCTGGGCGAATATTCGGTAGACAACCTGCTGCGCTACGGCACACCCACCGAGCTGCTGGCGCGCTACGCGATCACGCTACTGGACTCGAAAGGTGAGGTGCTGGCGGGGGTTCCTCTGGCCCCGCGCGAGCGTACCGAATGGATGCCGTGGTCAAGGCGCACCAACGCGTACGAGGTCCCAGTGTCTCCCGTGGGCAACAACCTGGTACTGCGCGCACAGGCCTACCGCACCTCGCTCGGCCTGGTTGGCAGCGGTTTGTTCTGGCTGGTGGGTACGCTGAGCGCCATGACGGCGTGGATGCTGATCGCCACCTGGCGCCATACCCGCAGGCGCATGCAGGCCCAGCAGGCGCTGGTGCAGGAGACGAACTTTCGCCGCGCCATGGAAAACTCGGTGCTGACGGGCATGCGAGCGCTTGATCTCAACGGCACGATTACTTATGTCAATGCCGCCTTCTGCCAGATGACGGGCTGGACCGAAGAAGAGCTGGTGGGCCAAAAGCCGCCCTTTCCCTATTGGCCCGATGCGGACCACGAATCCCTGCATGCGCGTCTGCAGGACGAGCTGTCCGGCAAGAGCATCCCGGGTGGATTTCAGGTGCGGGTGCGGCGCAAGAGCGGCACGGTGTTTGACGCGCGGCTGTATGTTTCGCCGCTGATCGATGCGCGCGGTCGCCAGACCGGTTGGATGACGTCAATGACCGACATCACCGAACCCAACCGCATTCGTGAGCAGCTCTCGGCCTCGCACGAGCGCTTCACCATCGTGCTCGAAGCGCTCGATGCCTCGGTGTCGGTAGCGCCCCTGGGCAGCGCCGAGCTCTTGTTTGCCAACAAGCTGTACCGCCAATGGTTTGGCTCGCAGACCGACGGCCACCTGCAACTGGTGGCGCAGGCCGGCGTGCTGCCGGCGGGCGACAGCGGCCACCCTTCGGACGAAGACCCGCTGATGGGCCTGCCCACCGACAGCCTGACGAGCGCTCATTCGGAAAATGCAGAAATTTTTCTGCCCGATCTGGGCAAGTGGCTGGAGGTGCGTTCGCGCTATTTGAGCTGGGTGGATGGGCGGCTCGCGCAAATGGTGATTGCCACCGACATCACCCCACGCCGCCTGGCCGAAGCGCAGGCGGCGCGCCAGACCGAGCGCGCGCAGTCGGTCAGCGGGCTGATCACCATGGGCGAGATGGCGTCGAGCGTGGCGCACGAACTCAACCAGCCGCTCACTGCGATCAGCAACTACTGCAGCGGCATCATTTCACGCATCAAAAGTGGGCAGATCACCGAGACGGCCTTGCTTGCGGCGCTGGAAAAAACGGCCCACCAGGCACAGCGCGCCGGCCAGATCATTCAGCGCATCCGCGACTTCGTGAAGAAAAGTGAGCCCAGAAGGCAGCGGGCAGACGCCGAGCAAATGGTGGCCGAAGCCGTCGAACTGGCTGGTATCGAACTGCGTCGCAACAACGTGCGGCTCACCCAATACCTGGCGGCTCGCCTGCCCTCCTTGATGGCCGACTCGATCCTGATCGAGCAGGTGTTGGTGAATCTGATGAAGAACGGCGCCGAATCCATCGCGAACGCAAGCCGCCCGCCCGCGCAGCGCAGCGTGGAACTGCGCGTAGTTCCGCGGCAGATAGATGGCGTCGACGGTGTCGAGTTTTCGGTCCAGGACACTGGCAAGGGCCTTGCACCCGAAGTGCTTGAGCGCCTGTTTGAGGCCTTCTTCTCGACCAAGGAGCAAGGCATGGGCATGGGCCTGAATTTGTGCCGCAGCATCGTTGAGGCGCACCAGGGACGCATGCAGGCAGAGAACATTTACAATGGCCCCGAGGTCACGGGCTGCCGGTTCACCTTCTGGCTGCCGCTCGCTGCGCCTGCCACCAACACTACAAATGTTGTAGCAAACACCGAATTCCCAAGGACAACTGCATGAGCTTGATTCCCAAAAGAGGCACCGTCTACGTAGTCGATGACGACGAGGCGGTGCGCGATTCGCTGCAATGGCTGCTGGAGGGAAAAGACTACCGGGTTCGATGTTTTGATTCGGCCGAGTCTTTTCTCGCGCGCTACGACCCACGCGAAGTGGCCTGCCTGATCGTCGACATCCGCATGGGCGGCATGACCGGTCTGGAACTGCAGGAGCGGCTCATCGAACGCAAGTCCCCGCTACCGATCGTCTTCATCACCGGCCACGGCGACGTGCCGATGGCGGTGGACACCATGAAAAAAGGCGCGCTCGACTTCATTCAAAAGCCCTTTGATGAAGATGCGCTGCTCACGCTGGTCGATCGCATGCTGGAGCGGGCCCGAGAGTCCTTCGCCGACTACCAGCAGGCGGCCAGCCGCGAGGCCTTGCTCTCCAAGCTCACCACGCGCGAAGCGCAGGTGCTTGAGCGCATTGTTGCCGGGCGTTTAAATAAGCAGATCGCCGACGACCTGGGCATCAGCATCAAGACAGTCGAGGCGCACCGCGCCAATATCATGGAAAAGCTGGGCGCCAACACCGTGGCCGACCTGCTCAAAATTGCGCTGGGCCAAGCGGCACCCCGCGCCTGAGTGCTTCTATTTTAATAGCCGCCAGGGCTTATCGTATAAGCGCTGGCGGCATTTTTTATGGGTAATTTGCAATGACAGCAAAGATCATGGATGGCAACGCGCTAGCGGCACAACTGCGCGCTGATGTGGCGCGTCGCACGGCCGAATTGAGCGCACGTGGGACGCCCCCTGGCTTGGCCGTAGTTCTGGTGGGAGAAGACCCGGCCAGCCAGGTCTACGTCGGCAAGAAGGTGCAAGCCTGCCAGGACGCGGGCCTGTATTCGGTGCTGGAGCGCTACGGCGCTGAGCTGAGCGAGGCCGCGCTGCTCGAACGTATCGCCGCGCTGAACGCCGACCCGCGCATCCACGGCATCCTGGTGCAGCTGCCGCTGCCGCCGCACATCGACGCTGAGAAAGTCATTGCCGCCATTGCTCCGGAAAAGGATGTTGATGGCTTTCACGTCGCCAGCGCTGGCGCGCTGCTGACGGGCACGCCGGGGTTCTGGTCGTGCACGCCCTATGGGTGCATGAAGTTGCTTGAGAGCACCGGCATTGACTTGCGCGGCAAACATGCCGTGGTCATCGGCCGCAGCAACAACGTCGGCAAGCCCATGGCGCTGATGCTGCTGCAAAAGAACGCCACGGTCACCATCTGCCACAGCGCTACCGCAGACTTGAAGGCGCTTACCCTGCAGGCGGACGTCATCGTCGCGGCCGTGGGGCGGCGCAACACTGTGACGGCCGACATGGTCAAGCCCGGCGCCGTGGTGATCGACATCGGCATGAACCGCAACGAGGCCGGCAAACTTTGCGGAGACGTTGATTTTGCTGCCGTCAAAGAGGTGGCAGGCTGGATCACTCCAGTGCCGGGTGGCGTAGGCCCCATGACAGTAACCATGCTGCTCGTCAACACCGTCGAAGCCGCCGAGCGTGCGGCCGTGCGCAGCCTGACTTGAACCTGCGCCTCGGGGCGCCATCTAAGGCCATATGAGCAATCCCCTTCTCGATTTTGCCGGCCTGCCGGCCTTTGACCGCATTGCCCCGGAGCATGTGGCTCCCGCCGTCGATGCGCTGCTGGCCCGCGCCGATGCCGCCCTGGATGCCGTGACGGCTCCCGATTTCCCGGCGCGCTGGGACGCGATCGCCCGTGTGCTCGACGTCGCGACCGAAGAACTTGGCCGCGCCTGGGGTGCCGTGAGCCACCTGAGCAGCGTGGCCGACACGCCCGAGTTGCGTGCCGCCTACAACGCAGCCCTGCCCCGCGTCACCGATTTCTGGACCCGCCTGGGCGCGGACGAGCACCTCTATGCCAAATACAAGGCCATTGATCCGGCCAGCCTGAACCCGGAACAGAAGCAGGCCTGGAAGAACGCCGTGCGCAACTTCGTGCTCTCGGGCGCGGAGTTGAGCGGTGCGGCCAAGGAGCGCTTTGCCCAGATCCAGGAGCGCACTGCCGAGCTCCAGCAGAAATTCAGCGAAAACGCGCTCGATGCCACCGACGCCTTTGCCTATTACGCAAGCGCTGAGGAGCTCGACGGTGTGCCTGCCGACGTGCAGCAAGCTGCCCGCGAAGCCGCCGCCGCAGAAGGCAAGGAGGGCCACAAGCTCAGCTTGAAGATGCCCGTCTACCTCCCCGTGATGCAGTTTTCCCGCAGCAGCGCGCTGCGCGAACGCCTGTACCGTGCCTATGTCACGCGCGCTTCCGACCAGGCCGAAGGTGACGCGCAGCGCTTTGACAACGGCGCGCTCATCCGCGAAATCCTGGCGCTGCGCCAGGAGGAAGCCCACCTGCTGGGCTACGCCAATTTTGGCGAGGTGTCCGTGGCGCCCAAAATGGCGCAATCGACCGCCGAGGTCATCGGCTTCCTGCGCGACCTGGGCCAGCGGGCACGCCCCTATGCCGAAAAAGACATCAGCGATCTGCGTCACTTTGCCGCCGAGCGGCTGGCGCTGACCGACCCCCAACCCTGGGATTGGCCCTACGTTTCTGAGCAGCTCAAGGAAGCGCGCTACGCCTTCAGCGAGCAGGAGCTGCGCCAATACTTCCCGGCCCCTACGGTACTGGCGGGACTGTTCAAGATTGTCGAGACGCTGTTCGAGGTGGCGATCCTTCCCGACCAGGCGCCGGTGTGGAACCCGGCCGTTCAGTTCTACCGCATCGAGCGCGCCGGCAACCTGGTGGGCCAGTTCTACCTCGACATGCCGGCACGCAATGGCAAGCGCGGTGGCGCGTGGATGGACGACGTGCGCACCCGCTGGCTGCGGCCCGATACGGGCGCACTGCAGACACCCATCGCTCATCTCGTGTGCAATTTTTCTACGGGCGCCCAAGGCAAGCCTGCCCTGCTGACGCACGATGACGTCATCACGCTGTTTCACGAGTTCGGCCACGGCCTGCACCACATGCTCACCCAGGTGAACGAACGCGATGTCTCTGGCATCGGCGGCGTCGAGTGGGACGCCGTGGAACTGCCGAGCCAGTTCATGGAAAACTTCTGCTGGGAGTGGGACGTGCTGCGCCACATGACAGCGCATGCCGACACGGGCGCGCCCTTGCCGCGCGCCTTGTTCGACAAGATGATTGCGGCAAAGAACTTTCAGAGCGGCATGCAGACACTGCGCCAGATCGAATTTTCGCTGTTTGACATGCTCCTTCACACTGAGCACGACCCGGCCCAGGATTTCATGCCTCTGCTCGATCTGGTCCGCGCCGAGGTGGCGGTGCTGCAGCCGCCTGCCTTCAGCCGCACCGCCCACACCTTCAGCCACATTTTTGCGGGCGGCTACGCCGCCGGTTACTACAGCTACAAGTGGGCCGAGGTGCTGAGCGCCGATGCCTATGCGGCCTTTGAAGAAAGCGCCGGCAGCGACGGACTGCCCAACCCCGAAACTGGCCGACGCTACCGCCAGGCCATCCTGGAGGCGGGCGGCAGCCGCCCGGCCATGGAATCCTTCAAGGCCTTCCGGGGCCGCGAGCCCAGCCTGGATGCCTTGCTGCGCCACCAGGGCATGGCGTAAACAACAGGTTCAATGCCAGAATGGCCTTTTCGGTTTCGCATTCAGGAGAACACTCCATGACGACTTCGCGCACGGTTCGGCAGGCTTTGGCACTGGTTCTTGGTCTGGCGGGTTTCACCGCTTTGACGGTGGCCCAGGCGCAGACCGTCTACCGCATCGTCGGCCCGGACGGAAAAGTGACTTTTTCCGACCGTGCGCCGGAAAAGGTGGCGCCGGGCGAGCGCAGCAGCGCGGTTTCTGTGCCCGACGGAGGCACCAACAACTCAGCCCTGCCCTTCGAACTGCGCCAGGCAGCGCAGCGATTCCCGGTCACGCTCTACGCCGGCGCCCAGTGCGCGCCCTGCGACAGTGCACGCAGCATGCTGGTGGCACGTGGGGTTCCGTTCACTGAGCGCACCGTGGCATCGAACGAAGACCTCGATGCACTAAAGAAACTCAGCGGCGGCACCAATCTGCCGTTTGGCACCATCGGCGGCCAGCAGTTGGTGGGTTACTCGGAAACCGAATGGGTGCAGTACCTCGATGCAGCCGGCTACCCCAAGCAATCCCAGCTGCCAAGCAACTACCGCCGCAGCGCCGCGGCACCCCTGGTGGCGGTCAAGCCCGCGCAGCCGGCCCAAGCAGCTGCAAGCAAGCCGGAGGCACGCCGCCGGGTTACGCCCGCCACAGCGCCCAGCGGCCCCACACCGTCGAACCCTGCCGGTATCAAGTTCTGAGCGCTTTCGGCTCAATAGCTCAGGGTTCTTACACCCTTGGGCGTTCCGAGTAGGCAGATCTGAGCGCGTTGGTGGGCAAAAATGCCTACGGTGACTACGCCGGGCCACTGATTGATGGCGGACTCGAGCGCGAGTGGGTCTTCAATGCTCAGGCCGCGCACATCGAGAATGTGCTGGCCGTTGTCGGTCACGAGAGGCTCGCTTCCCCGCATGCGCAGGCTGGCCGTGCCGCCCATGGCTTGAAACCGCCGCACCACATGCGCCATAGCCATGGGGACCACTTCCACCGGCAGTGGAAAGGTTCCGAGCCGTTCCACCAGCTTGGATTCGTCGGCAATGCAAATGAAGCGGTCCGCCAGCGCGGCGACGATCTTCTCGCGCGTCAGCGCAGCGCCTCCGCCCTTGACCATGCAGCCCTGACCATCGATTTCGTCGGCGCCGTCGACATAGACCGACAGGCGTTCCACGTCATTGGCGTCCAGCACCGCAATGCCAATGGCGCGCAGGCGCTCGGTGCTGGCCTCCGAGCTTGATACGGCTGCAGGCACCTGATCCTTGACACGGGCCAGCGCCTCGATGAATTTGTTGACGGTGGAGCCCGTGCCCACACCAATGACCTGGCCCGGAACCAGGTAAGCCAGCGCAGCCTGGGCCACCTGGGCCTTGAGTTCGTCTTGTGTCGGAGTAGGGGTAGGTGTCATGGCGGAGAATCAGGGGATAGAAGCCTGAATTATCCCCATGCCTTTGATCCCCTATTCGCTTGCACGCCCGTTTTTGTTTGGACTGGACCCCGAAGCTGCCCACGATCTCACGCTGCAGATGCTGGCGCGCGGCCAGGGAACGCCACTGCAATGCGGCTGGAGCAGCACCCCGGTTCACGACCCACTGCGGCTGGCCGGCCTGGAATTTCCCAACCGCGTCGGGCTGGCCGCCGGCTTGGACAAGAACGCGCGCTGCATTGACGCCCTGGGCGCCATGGGTTTTGGCTTTGTCGAAGTGGGCACGGTCACACCCAAACCGCAGCCGGGCAACCCCAAGCCGCGCATGTTTCGCCTGCCCAAGGCGCAGGCGCTCATCAATCGTCTGGGCTTCAACAACGACGGCCTAGACGCCTTTATCGCCAATGTGCAGCGTGCGCGCTGCCGCCAGCCGGGGCAGCGCAGTGCCGTGCTGCTCGGCCTCAATATTGGCAAAAACGCCAGCACGCCCATTGAGAATGCCACCGCCGACTACCTTTCAGGACTCGAAGGCGTGTATCCCCACGCTGACTATGTCGCGGTGAACATCAGCTCTCCCAACACCCAGAACCTGCGCGCTTTGCAGTCGGACGCCGCCCTGGACGGTCTGCTGGAGGCGCTGGCCGAGCGCCGCGAGCGGCTGGCGACGCAAGCGGGGGCGCGGCGTGTCCCATTGTTCGTGAAGATTGCCCCCGATCTGGACGAAACCCAGGTGCGCCTCATTGCCGCAGCGCTCAAAAACCATGGCATGGATGGCGTCATCGCCACCAACACCACGATTTCGCGCGACAAGGTACAAGGTCTGCCGCATGCGCAGGAAACGGGAGGCCTGAGTGGTGCACCCGTGCGCGAAGCGAGCAACCGGGTCGTCAGCCTGCTACGCGCCGAGCTGGGCAAGGCTTTTCCCATCATCGGCGTGGGCGGCATTCTGAGTGCCGCCCACGCCGTGGAGAAAATTCGCGCCGGAGCGGATGTGGTGCAAATCTACACCGGCTTGATCTACCAAGGCCCGGCTTTGGTGAACCAGGCGGCGCGTGCCATCCAGGCGGCGCGCGCTTGACGCACCAAAGGCCGTCAGCGCCTCAGGCGCATCAGCATCGGCATCACCACGCCGGCCCAGCGCACGACACGGCGCGGCCCGACCACCACGGCAGCAGCAGCAGCCCCAGCCACGGCAATGGGATGCAGTCGCGCAAACACCATCAGACGGGAAGTCAGCGGGGTGTCCGGCCCCAATCCGGCTGCGCGACTGGCTTCGCGCGCAGCGACGAGTGACTGGGAGCGGCGCTCCCGCCGCTCCCGCAGGCGCAGACGTTGTGCAGCAATGCGATCAAGCACCTGTTGCTTTTGCGCCAGCAACGCCAAGGGCGGCGAAGAGTTTGGCGCGCTCATAGCTGCTCCTTGATTTCGGTCCAATCGTTGGCCAATTCCTTGCGCGTCATGGCAAACCCATTGCCCGCCTTGCGCGCCAAGGAGACTACGAAGACCGTAGCCACCAGCCAGATGGCAATCCAGGCGCCTGCGACGCTCCATGCCACCATGGCGCGGTCCGGTGTGTCCCAGAACTGCACCACGATGGCACAGGACAGCACCGTCAACATCACCACCGACAAGGCGGCCAGACCTAGCGACAGCCCAATGAGCGCGGCCAAGCTTCGCTTGTATTCACGAAGTTCGAGCCGAAAGAGTGTGCTTCGGTCTTCCGCCGCAATGGCCGCCTCAATGACATAGGAGCGCCAACGGTCAACAAAGGCACCCAGGCCCAAAAGCGAAAGCCAATCCATGGAATCGATCCAGATGGGCAGCGCGACTTAGCGGCGCGAGAGCAGGAAGCCCACCACCGCACCCACAGCCAGGGCCGCCCCGGCCACGCGCCACGGCTCGTCATGGGCATAGCGGTCTGCGGCCTGGGCGGCATCCTTGGCCTGGCGCGCAGCCTCCTGTGCGGCGCGCACGGTGGACTCGCGCACCACTTGCATGCCGTCGTCCAGACGCTGACGCAGCGCACGAATTTCGGGAAAGCTGTCCAGGTCCCGGCTGGAGATCAGACCGCGCAGATCGGAGACGAGTTTCTCCAGTTCGTGCTGCGTGCTCGAGAGTGTGTCGGAGGCGGAATGTGCCATGGTGTACCCCTTTCTTGGAAAAAAGCGCTGCCGGCCTGCCTTGTGGCCACTCACCGGTACGTGTGATTCCATCTTAGCGGGCAATCACACAACAGCAAGGCGATTGAGCTGCTGTCTGACACGAATGACCTAACAGACCCGACCCAAAGATGCGACATATTCGCCAATGGCCAGGGCGCTGGTGAGGCCGGGTGATTCGATGCCAAACAGGTTCACAAGGCCCGGCAGGCCATGCACCTGCGGCCCCTGAACCACAAAATCAGAGCACAAAGCACCGTCAAACCCGATCTTCGGCCGGATGCCGGCGTAGGCGGGCACCAGACTGCCTTCGGGCAGACCGGGCCAGTATTTGCGCACTTGTGCGTAGAACGCGTCGCCCCGGCGCGGATCGACTGTGAGGTCCTGTGGATGGTCCGTCCACTGCACGTCCGGGCCGAACCGCGCCTGCAGGGCCAGGTCCAGGGTGAGATGCACCCCCAGACCGCCCGGCTCGGGCACGGGGTAGATCAAGCGCGAAAACGGTGCACGCCCAGAGAGCGCAAAGTAGCTGCCCTTGGCGTAGCGCGGCATGGGAATGAAGCGCGCATCGAGCCCATGAAACTGCTGCGCCAGCTGGGGCGCCGCCAGACCTGCGGCGTTGACTAGCAGCTTTGCCTGCAATCGCGTTCCGTCAGATGCTTCCATAAACATAGCGTCATTCTCTTGCCACACCTGCGCTAGGGCCGTTTTTTTCACCAAAATACCGCCGTGACGCTCAACGTCGCCAAGCAGGGCCAGCATCAGGGCGTGGCTGTCCACGATGCCCGTGCCGGGCGAATGCAGCGCCGCCTCACAGACCAGGGCAGGCTCCAGCGCGCGCGCCTGCGTGCCAGTCAGCCAGTGCAGATCGTGCACCCCATTGGCCTCGGCCTGCGCCCTGGCAGCTTCCAGCGTGCCCAGTTGTTCGGGCGAAGTGGCGACGATGAGCTTGCCTGTGCGCCGGTGCGCGACACCGTGGGTTGCGCAAAACGCCAACAGCAATTCCCGCCCACGCACGCACCACCGGGCCTTGAGCGAGCCCGTGGGGTAATAGATGCCGGCATGAATTACCTCGCTGCTGCGCGAACTGGTGCCGGTGCCGATGTCGGCCTCCGCTTCGAGCACCAGCACCTCGCGCCCCTGCAGCGCCAGTGCCCGTGCGACGGCCAGGCCGACCACCCCCGCGCCCGCCACGACGCAATCGACGCTTTCACTCACTGGCTAAGCTCCGTGCTGGGCACTGCGGTGCGAGCTTGCTTGGGAGCGGCCCGGCGCGCACTCACTGGGTAACCTTCGTGCTGCGCACTGCGGTGCGAGCTTGCTTGGGAGCGGCCCGGCACGCGCTCATGCGGCGTGGCCATGCTCGAAACCATGGAGGACCTGCTGGGTGTTGTCGCCCAGCTCGGCAGCAGCGTAGCCTCCTTCGAGGACAAAAACCGTGGGCAGGCCGAGGGCCGCCAACCGGGCACCCAGGCGATCAAAATCGCTTGTCTTGAGCGAAAACCGGGAAATCGGGTCGCCTTCAAACGTGTCCAAACCCAGCGATACCACCAGTGCATCGGCACGCACATAGCCGATTGCTTTGCACGCGCGCTCCAGTGCGTCAAACCAGACCGCAGCACGGCTGCCTGCCGGCAAGGGCAGATTCAGGTTGTAGCCCGCGCCATCGCCCACCCCGGTCTCGTCCGCATGGCCCAGATAAAACGGGTACTCGGTCAGAGGATCGCCGTGGATGCTGGCAAAGAACACGTCGTCACGCTCATAAAAAATGCTTTGCGTACCGTTGCCGTGGTGGTAGTCGACATCCAGTACCGCGACGCGCTCAGCGTCCAGGTTGCGCAGGGTTTGCGCGGCAATGGCGGCGTTGTTGACAAAGCAGTAACCGCCCATGAAGTCGTGCCCCGCGTGATGGCCCGGCGGACGACTGAGGCAAAAGGCGGCGCGCGCGCCAGTCATCACGCTGTGCGCTGCGCTGGCTGCAACGTCTGCGCCCGCGCGCGCTGCCGCCCAGGTACCGCTCGCGAGCGGCGAACCGTTGTCCATCGAGTACAGGCCCAGGCGTGCAACGAAGTTTTCGGGCTCGATGTCGCTTCGCAGGCTGCGCACCGGCCACACCGAGGGAAAAGGCTGGCGCTGCTCGTTCTGCGGATCGAGCGAGATCCATTGCGGCCAGGCCGTGCGCAGAAAGTCGAGGTAGCGCTCCGAGTGAATTTGCGCCAGCGCGCTGGCCGCGTCCTGGTCGGGCTCACACAGTTTGTGGCCGGCTGCCTGAAGCGCAGCGAGCACAAAGTCGGCGCGCGCCGGAGTTTCAAAACAAGGCACCTTCTCGCCGCGAAAGAACTCGTGCGCGGGCGCATGCAGGTGGTGCATGGGATTGTGAAAGGTGAGCATGCGGCACAGTGTAAAAGGCGGCGCGCATGCCCAGCGCATTCAATGCATTTTGCTGAGCTGTCAGAGTCCCAGTTGCTTGGCGATGATCTCGTTCATGATCTCGTGCGTGCCGCCGCCGATGGAAAGAATCCGGTTGTCGCGGTACAGGCGCTCCACCAGCGACTCGCGCATAAAGCCCATGCCGCCAAAAATCTGCACCGCCTCGTCAGTGACCATGCTGGAGACCGAGGTGGCGAAGTTCTTGGCCATGGACACCTCGGCGATGGCTGATTCCCCAGCCTGTATGCGCGCAGCGCAGCGGTAGGCGTACTCACGTGCCACCTCCACCTGCGTAGCCATCTCGGCCAGCTTGTGGCGGATCACTTGGTGCTTCGACAGTGGCCTGCCGAAGGTGGTGCGCTCTTTCACATAGACCATGCACTCTTCCAACGCAAGCTGCGCTGTCATGTAGGCCATGACGGCCAGACTCAGGCGCTCGGCCTGGAAGTTGGCCATGATGGTGAAGAAGCCGGAATTCTCCGGCCCCAGCAGGTTCTCTGCGGGAACGCGGCAGTCCTGAAAAAACAGCTCGGCCGTGTCAGATGCCCACCAGCCCATTTTTTTGAGATTGCGCCCCACCGTGAAGCCCGGCGTGCCGCGCTCGATCAGCAGCAGCGAAACGCCGCCAAACCCCGCCTCGCCGGTGCGCACGGCTACCGTGTAGCAATCGGCCCGTGCACCCGACGTGATGAAGGTTTTGGAGCCGTTGACCACATAGTGATCGCCATCCCGCACCGCGCGCGTTTTGAGGTTGGCCACATCCGAGCCTCCGCTCGGCTCGGTAATGGCCAGGGCGATGATCTTCTCGCCCGCAAGTACCTGGGGCACGATGCGTTGCTTGAGCGCGCGCGAGCCCGTGCGCCAGACGGGCGGCAAGCCGATATCGAGTGAACCCAGGCTGGCGACGAAGCCGCCCGAGCCGCTGCGCATCAGTTCTTCGCTGGCGGCCACTTTCAGGAAAACGTCGGCCTCGCCCGCGCCGCCGAATTCGGTGGGGTGGCCAATGCCCAGCAGGCCCAGGCTGCCGGCCTGCGCGTAGATCTCACGCGGGAAGCCGCCCTGCTCTTCCCAGGCATCGATGTGCGGCTTGATGGCCTCGTTCACGAAGCGGCGCATGGTGTCGCGCACCATGCTGTGGGTTTCGTTGAAATAGTTGACGTAAATCCTTCCGAGGGCCGGGTCACGCATCTTCAAACCTCTCCTTTTTGTGTTGTTCGAAACACTCCATGGGGCGTTGGCATCACAGAAAGCGTGACGCCAGTTCCTTCATGATCTCGTTGGTGCCGCCGTAAATGCGCTGCACGCGGGCGTCGGCGTACAACCGGGCAATGGGGTATTCCTTCATGTAGCCGTAGCCGCCAAAAAGCTGCAGGCATTCGTCAATCAGCTTGCACTGGTTGTCCGAGATCCAGTACTTGATCAGCGCCGCGCGGTCCACCCCGAGTTGGCCCTGAAGGTGCGCCACCATGGCCGCATCGACCAGTGCGCGCGACGCCATCAGCAGTGCCTGGCACTCGGCCAGTTTGAAGCGGGTGTTCTGGAACGCGAAGATCGGCTTGCCAAAGGCCTTGCGTTCCTTGGTGTAGGCCAGCGTTTCCTGCATGGCCAGCTCCATCGCTGCGATGCCAGCGACTGCCACGATCAGGCGTTCCTGGGGCAGTTCCTGCATGAGCTGGGCGAAGCCCATGCCCTCTTGCGTACCGAGCAAATGGCTGGCTGGGACCACCACATCGTCAAAGAACAGTTCTGATGTGTCCTGCGCCTCCATGCCCAGCTTCTCAAGATTGCGGCCCCTGCGAAAGCCCTCCAGAGCGTCGGTCTCAAGCACCAGCAAGGACATGCCCTGGGCGCCCTGAGAGAGATCGGTCTTGCAGACCACAATGACCAGATTGGCGAGCTGGCCGTTGGTGATGAAGGTCTTGCTGCCGTTGATGCGGTAGCTGTCGCCTTCTTTGAGGGCCGTGGTGCGCACGCCCTGCAGGTCTGAGCCCGTGCCCGGCTCGGTCATGGCGATGGCACCAATCAGCTCTCCAGTGGCCAGGCGCGGCAACCAGCGCTTTTTCTGCTCCTCGGTGCCATGGTGCAGGATGTACGGCGCCACGATGCCCGAATGCAGCGAACCGCCAAAGCCCGAAAGCCCCGCCGCGCCCTGGGCCAGGATCAGCACGGCTTCGTGGCCAAAGTCGCCACCCGCGCCCCCGTATTCCTCGGGCATGGACGCACACAGAAAACCGTTGGCCCCCGCCTCTTCCCAGGCCTTGCGGTCCATCATGCCGGCCTCACGCCAGCCTGCGTCTTTGGGCGCCCATTGCTCCTTGAAGAAGCGGCTAGCCGAGTCTTGGAGCATCTGGTGCTCTTCGGTCATCCAGGCGGCGGGGAAATTTTGAATGGCCACTTGGCCTCCTTTGGCGGTAGGTTCAAAAAGACATCTGAGTCAGCCGCAACAAACCAAGGAAATTAAAATTACCGTAGGGGAGTGGCTCATCAGAAACATGGAAAAAGGAATTCTGGCGCCTGCCACGATCCTTTTCCCGATCAGAAAAAGATGTCGCAAGAGTTGTCATGTTGACCAGTGCGACATGCAAAAGCAAGATGCCGCAATCGCTTTGCGCTGCCGAATCCACATTTGGTAATATTGATTTCCATGCCGGAAAGCGTTCTCCCAGCAGCCTCTGCCAAAGCGCCCACGAAGCGCCCGCTCGCGCCCCTTGCCGGCATGCGCGGCGACACCCTGGCCCGGCTGGAAAAAGCCGTGCTGGAGCTCTTCTCCAGCCGCGACTTCCATGAAGTGAGCCTGCAGGACGTGGCGCGCCGTGCCAATGTTTCGCTGCAGACGATCTACAAGTACTTTGGCAGCAAAGAGGCGCTGGTGTACAGCATGCTGGACACCCTGCTGGGGCGCCTGGCCGAACGCATGATCGACCACCTGCAAGGCATCGACGATGCCCGTGAGCGCCTGCGCAAGACCTGCTGGGTCACGCTGGACTATATGGACAAGCACCCTGCCGTGATGCTGCTGATGTTCACCGCCGTGCCCGTATCACGCCACAAGAACATCGACATCTACGAAAGCCCTGAACTGATGGGTGCTTTCCTGGGCGTCCTCAAAGACGGTCAGGCGCGTGGCGTGCTCAACAGCCAAGTGTCGTCCAAGGTCTTGCTGGACGTTTTCATGGGCATGGTGGGGCGCGTGGTGCTGATGCACATCGTGCGTGGAGAGCAAACGCCCTTGACCGATCAGTTCAACGAACTGTTCCATATCTTGTGGCGTGCCCTGTCGGCCGATTGATGCATCAGCCATGTGGCCACGGCACTGAGTCCGGACCTCGTCAGGCTGGTCCTTTCATCAAGCCCATCCTCGTCTCGCCCAGCATGAATTTCTGGATGGAGGCAAACACAATGCCGCCCGAAGTCCGATTGGCCAGCAACTGGCGAAAAGCCGGTCGCGTGCTCGCCTGCACCGGCTGCTCGCGCAGCAGGTCGGCGCCCAAGCTGAACACGCCAAACAGCTGGCCGTCGACGTCGTTGCGGTCCAGGCCCGCCATCAGGCGCCAGGTGGTGGGGTTGCTTTCTTGCCCGTAGATGGACACGTCGTTGATTTTGCCGCCGTGCGCTTCGATGAATTTCTCAGACTGCACAAACATGAGGCCGAGCACCAGGTGCTTGTATTCGGCCGCGTCCATGTTGGCGCGCAGTTTATCGGCGGTGGCCCAGAGGGCTTTTTTGATGTCGTCGAGCATGGGGGATCAGAGGGTCTTCTTGCCGGTGGCGGCTGCCGGGGCATCAGGAGCTGGCGATGATGCCAATTGCACAGTCCAGTGGCCGCCCGGCTCTTGGTGCAAGGCGAGCAGGTCGTAGGTGCGGAGCATGTCGAGCAAGCCCGAATAGCCATAGACCTTGGGAGAAAACGCGGGGTCCATGCGCTTGAGGTACTGGCCCAGGGGGCCGGCGTGCACCTTGCCGTCGGAGCTATCGCTGGCGAGCAGGGAGACAGCGTCCACCACGAACAGGGGCCGGCGCTTTCCTTCCACCTTGGGTAGTGACTCGCTTTTGGCCTGTTCACCGAGGGCTGCTTTCGCGCCGGCAGCGCTCTGCCCCGACGCGTTCGGGCTTTGCGTTGCCTCCGCAATCGGCTCGGGCCGCGCCCACTCAAAAAACTGGTCGCTGGCGTTGCGCAGCGCGTCCGGCGCTTTGGCCTCACCGACGATGTACACGGTGGCGCCACGCTCTCGCAGCTTGCGGCACAGGTAGGCAAAGTCGGAGTCGCTGGTGACCAGGCAGAAGGTATCTGCGCGGTCGTCGAACATGGCCTCCAGGCCATCGAGCGCCAAGGCAATGTCGGCGGTGTTCTTGCCGGCGGCGTACTGGTACTGCAAGCAGGGGGTAAAAGCAAGCCGCACCAAGGCTTCCTGCCACTTGTTGGCCAGCGTGGTGTGGTTGCCGTAACCGCGCCGCAGCACCACGCGGCCGAACTGCGCGACGACGCGCAGCGCGTACTCAAGAATTTCGGGTGTGGTGTTGTCGCAATCGACCAAAACCGCGACGCGCGATTCGCTGCCCAAGCCGTTCACGCTCATGGTTGTGCTCCCCTTCTTATGAGAGCGCCATCTTATGCGGTGGGTGGTGCGCGGCTGCGCACGGTGGCCCGACATGCGCAAGAAGCGGCCTTGTGCCCCGACATCGCTGGGCACACTCCAAGCACCGGCAAGAAAAAAGGGCCTGCAGTTTCCTGTAGACCCTTGATTTCATTTAATGTTCTGGTGGGCGATGCAAGTTTCGAACTTGCGACCCCTGCAGTGTGAATGCAGTGCTCTACCCCTGAGCTAATCGCCCTATTGCGTTTGCAACAGCCCGCTATTATTGCACAGTTTTTTAGGCGTTTTCGGCAATGGGCCAGATGGTTTTGCCTCCGCTGGCTTTGTCGATGTCGCGCAGCAGGGCGGCATGCGCTTGCTGCTCGGCTTCGCTGGCAGGCAGCACGCGCAGGCTGAGTGTGCGCAGGTCCAGGCTGGGTGCGCTCCCCTCGGCGCCGCCCGGGCCGGTTTCCTCGGCGATCAGCAAGGCGTCTTGCCCGCGCGTGAGGTTGATGTACACGTCGGCCAGCAGCTCGGCGTCAAGCAGTGCGCCGTGCAGGGTGCGGCTGGAGTTGTCCACGCCCAGGCGATCGCACAGGGCGTCAAGCGAGTTGCGTTTGCCGGGGTACAGCTCCTTGGCCATGGCCAGGGTGTCGGTGACGCGCTCGACGTGCGCGGCGAACGGCGGCAGGCCGGCGAGTTCGAGCTCCTTGTTCAGGAAACTGACGTCAAACGCCGCGTTGTGGATGATGACTTCGGCACCCTGCACGTAGTCAATAAATTCCGCAGCCACGGCCTCAAAGCGCGGCTTGTCGCGCAAAAACTCGTTGCTGATGCCGTGGACCTTGAGTGCGTCTTCGTGGCTGTCGCGGCCGGGGTTCAGGTAATAGTGGAAATGGCGCCCCGTGAGCTTGCGGTTGAACAGCTCTACGCATCCGATCTCGATGACACGGTCGCCCGCGCTGGCCGACAGGCCCGTGGTTTCGGTGTCCAGGATGATTTGCCGGCTCATGGTTGCGCCCTCGCCCGGTCCATCAGTGGTTTTCCTTGGCGTGGTTGATGGAGTATTTGGGAATCTCGACCGTCACGTCCTTGCCCGCCAGAATGGCCTGGCAGGACAGGCGCGACTGTGGCTCCAGGCCCCAGGCGCGATCGAGCAGGTCTTCTTCCTCTTCCTCGGCCTCGTTGAGTGAGCCGCCGCCTTCGCGCACGATGACATGGCAGGTGGTGCAGGCGCAGCTCATGTCGCAGGCATGCTCGATGTTGATGTGGTTCTCCAGCAGCGCTTCGCAGATGCTGGTGCCAGCGGGCGCCGTGATCTCGGCGCCGTTCGGGCAGTATTCCGGGTGCGGCAGGACTTTGATGACGGGCATGAATCGGGTCTCGGTGGTCAAAGGGTGTCGATGCGCTTGCCGGCCAGCGCATCGTGGATGCTGCGGTTCATGCGCTCAGCGGCAAAGGCCTCGGTGCTTGCGGCCAGGGCCTGGATGGCGGCTTCGATGGCTGCGGCATCACTGCCTGTGCGGGCACTATCAAGCTCTCGCATACGCAAATCGATGTTGGCGCGCTCGGGCGGCTCCAGCAGATCGCCGTCCGCAGCGAGTGCGCTGGCCGTGGCCGCCAGCAGGCGCTCGGCGTCCACCCGCGCCTCAGCGACTGCGCGAGCGCGCATGTCCTCGGACGCCGTGGCAAAACCTTCCTGCAGCATGCGGGTGATTTCTTCGTCGCTGAGGCCGTACGAGGGCTTGACGTCGATGCGCGCTTCGACCCCGCTGGTCTGCTCGCGTGCGTTCACGCTCAGCAAGCCGTCCGCGTCCACGGTGAAAGTGACGCGGATGCGCGCGGCGCCGGCCGTCATGGGCGGAATGCCGCGCAGTTCAAAGCGCGCCAGGCTGCGGCAATCCTGCACCAGGTCGCGCTCGCCCTGCACGACGTGGATCGCCAGCGCGGTCTGTCCGTCCTTGAAGGTGGTGAAGTCCTGTGCCTTGGCGGTGGGAATGGTTTCGTTGCGCGAAATGATGCGCTCGACCAGGCCGCCCATGGTCTCCAGGCCCAGGGACAGCGGGATCACGTCGAGCAGCAGCAGGTCTTCGGCGCCCGCGTTTCCGGCCAACTGGTTGGCCTGAACGGCGGCGCCCAGCGCCACCACTTCGTCAGGGTTCAGATTGGTCAGCGGCTGCTGACCAAAGAAATCGGCCACCGCACGCTGCACCTGGGGCATGCGCGTGGCGCCGCCGACCATGACGACCCCCTTGATTTCGGCGGGGGTGAGCCGCGCGTCGCGCAGCACGCGGCGGACCACGGCCAGGCTGCGGGCGGTGAGCGGCGCAGTGGCCGCGTCAAAATCCGAAAGTTTGACGTCAAAATGAACGCTAGCGCTTGATAGGTCTGCATTGAATGCTGCAGTTTCGCTAGCAGTCAGGGCCTCTTTGCACTGCCGGGCTGCCACACGGGCGGCGCCTTTGTCTGAAGGGTTGGCCAGCAAGGTGCCGGTCTGCGCCAACACCCAATCGGCCAGGGCGGCGTCGTAGTCGTCGCCGCCCAGGGCCGAATCGCCGCCGGTGGCCAGTACTTCGAACACGCCTTGGGCTAGGTGAAGAATCGAAATGTCAAAGGTGCCGCCGCCCAGGTCGTACACCGCGTACACGCCCTCGCTGGCGTTGTCGAGGCCGTAGGCAATGGCTGCCGCCGTGGGTTCGTTGATGAGGCGCAGCACATCGATGCCAGCCAGGCGCGCGGCATCTTTGGTGGCCTGGCGCTGCGCGTCGTCGAAGTAGGCAGGCACGGTGATGACCGCGCCGTACAGCTCGTCGTCAAAGCTGTCTTCGGCACGCTGGCGCAGCGTGGCCAGGATTTCCGCGCTCACCTCCACGGGCGACTTGGCACCCTGGGCGGTGGCAATGCGCAGCATGCCGGCAGCACTGCCATGCGCTTCGAGGTCTTCGCCGTGCTCCAGCGCATAGGGCAACTTGTCCGCCGCGGCAATATCGCCCCGGCCGCGCCCCATGAAGCGCTTGACCGAGGCAATGGTGTTGGCGGCATCCTGCTGCAGATAGGGGACGGCGTCGTAGCCAATCTGGCGTCCGCCGCCTTGGGGATAGCGCACGACAGAGGGCAGCAGCACCCTGCCCTGCGCGTCGGGCAGGCATTCGGCCACACCATTGCGCACCGCGGCCACCAGAGAATGCGTGGTGCCCAGGTCAATACCTACCGCCAAGCGCCGTTGGTGGGGCTTGGGGGATTGGCCGGGTTCGGAGATCTGCAGCAGCGCCATGGAATCCTGTCGTGTTCTAGAACGCCGGGGCCACCGCGATCGAAGCGGCCTGCCGGGCAACCGCCTATTGTCCCAGTTGATCGGCGCGTTGCTCCACGCTGCGCGCAAAACGCGCAAGGAACATGAGGGCTCTGACCTGCTGCGCGGCCCCGGCATGGTCGTGCGCTTCGTCGAGCAAGGCGGCGCACTGTGCCAACGCATCGCGCTCGGCATTCTTGACCACCAGGCCCAGGGCATCGATCTGCTGCGCGTCGTGGGCGTCGTCCAGTGCCTCGCGCCACTCCATCTGCTGCATCAAGAATTGCGTCGGCATCGACGTGTTGTCCTCGGCCCGCACCGGCGCCCCACCGAGTTCGCACAGATAGGCGGCGCGGGCGAGCGGATCCTTGAGCCGCTGGTACGCCTCGTTGATGCGCACCGACCACTGCATGGCCACGCGCTGCGCGGCAGCGCCCTCGGACGCGAAGCGGTCCGGGTGGGCCTGGCGCTGCAGTTCCTTCCAGCGCGCGTCGAGTTGCGCCCGGTCCTGGGTGAAGCGGCGCGCCACGCCAAACAGTTCGAAATCGTCGGATTGGAGGTTCATGCCCGCGTATTGCTGTGTTCGTATGGGTCGCTGGCCAACGCCTGGGGCGTGACCCCCAACCAGCGACCACCGCGCAAGGGCCGCCCCGCAGCGCCGGTGGTGTCCCCCTTCCCGGCGAAGCCGAGAGAAGGGGGAAGCGGCAAAGCCGCTCAGGGGGTTGTCCGAATCAAACTCTGAAGCTCTCGCCGCAGCCGCAGCGGTCGCGCTCGTTGGGGTTGCTGAATTTGAAGCCTTCGTTCAGGCCTTCGCGGACGAAATCGAGTTCGGTGCCGTCCAGGTAGGCCAGGCTCTTGGGGTCGATCAGCAGCTTAACGCCATGGTTTTCAAACACCACGTCTTCGGGCGCCGCTTCATCGACGTATTCGAGCTGGTAGGCCAAGCCCGAGCAGCCGCTGGTCTTCACGCCCAGGCGAACGCCCAGCCCTTTGCCGCGTCGCTCCATATAGCGGCTCACGTGGCGGGCCGCTGCTTCGGTAAGGGTGATGGCCATGGCGTTCTCAGGCATTTGCGGCAGCGGCCACGCCGTGCTTGGCCTTGTAGTCGCTGACGGCGGCCTTGATGGCATCTTCGGCCAGGATGGAACAGTGAATCTTCACAGGTGGCAATGCCAGCTCCTGCGCGATTTCGCTGTTCTTGAGCGCCGCCGCTTCGTCCAGCGTCTTGCCCTTGACCCACTCGGTCACAAGCGACGACGAGGCAATGGCGGAGCCGCAGCCGTAGGTTTTGAAGCGTGCGTCTTCAATCACGCCGGTGTCGGGGTTGACCTTGATCTGCAGCTTCATCACGTCGCCGCAGGCCGGGGCGCCAACCATGCCGGTACCCACCGATTCGTCGCCCTTGTCGAACGAGCCCACGTTGCGCGGGTTTTCGTAATGGTCGATTACTTTTTCTGAATAAGCCATGGTGTGCTCCTTGCAAAGTCCGGTTTCAGTGGGCAGCCCACTGGATGGTGCTGATGTCGATGCCGTCCTGGTACATCTCCCAGAGCGGGCTGAGTTCACGCAGGCGCGCCACGTTTTCGCGAATGGTCGAGATCGCGTAGTCGATTTCTTCTTCGGTGGTGAAGCGCCCAATGGTCATGCGCAGGCTGCTGTGCGCCAATTCGTCGCTGCGGCCCAGAGCCCGCAGCACGTAGCTCGGCTCCAGGCTGGCAGAGGTGCATGCCGAGCCCGACGACACGGCCAAGCCTTTGATTCCCATGATCAGCGACTCGCCTTCGACGTAGTTGAAACTGATGTTCAGGTTCTGCGGCACGCGGTGTTCGAGGCTGCCGTTGATGAAGACCTGTTCAATATCTTTCAGGCCGTCGAGCAGGCGTTTCTGCAGCTCGCGGGCCTTGGCGTTCACCTCGTCCATCTCAAGCTTGATGATGCGAAAAGCTTCGCCCATGCCGACGATCTGGTGCGTGGGCAAGGTGCCTGAGCGCATGCCGCGCTCGTGACCGCCGCCGTGAATCTGCGCTTCCAGGCGCACGCGGGGCTTGCGGCGCACGTACAAAGCGCCCACGCCCTTGGGGCCGTAGGTTTTGTGGGCCGTCATGCTCATCAGATCGACGGGCAGGTTTTTCACGTCGATTTCGACCCGCCCCGTGGCCTGCGCCGCATCGACATGCAACAGGGTTCCGTTCTCACGGCAGATCGCGCCAATGGCTGCCACATCTTGAATGACGCCGATTTCGTTGTTCACGAACAGCACGCTCACCAGCACGGTGTCGGGCCGCAGCGCGGCCTTGAAGGCATCGAGGTTGACGAGGCCATCTTCCTGTACGTCGAGGTAAGTGACCTCAAAGCCCTGGCGTTCCAGCTCGCGCATGGTGTCGAGCACGGCCTTGTGCTCGGTTTTCCAGGTGATGAGGTGCTTGCCCTTGCCTTTGTAGAACTGTGCAGCACCCTTGAGCGCCAGATTGGTTGACTCCGTCGCGCCGCTGGTCCAGACGATTTCGCGCGGATCCGCGCCAATCAGGTCGGCCACCTGGCCGCGGGCACGCTCCACCGCTTCTTCTGCTTCCCAGCCCCAGGCGTGGCTGCGGGACGCGGCATTGCCGAAATGCTCGCGCAGCCACGGGATCATGGCGTCGACCACGCGCGGGTCCACCGGGGTGGTGGCGCCGTAGTCAAGGTATATCGGGAAGTGCGGGGTCATTTCCATGGCTGGCTCGTTCAATGGGGCGGGCTGGCGGGTAGTTCGACGTGGCGAGCTTGCAGCAAAAAGCTGGCGCGCGCCTTGCAGCGCGCTGCCACCCATGCCGCATCAGGGTCTTCAGGATTTGGCGAACACGTTGCCCAGGGCAAATACCGAATTGGGCGCATTCACGCGAATCGGCTTGATCACCGGCTGGGTGGAGATGGCGCGCCGCAAAACGGGCTTGTCCTCAATCTGCAGGCCCTTGGCGAGCTGCTCATCCACCAACTTTTGCAAATTGACCGAAGCCAGAAAATCCACCATGCGCTGGTTCAGCGTGGCCCACAGATCGTGCGTCATGCAGCGGCCGGCCTCACCCAGACAGTTTTCCTTTCCACCGCACTGCGTGGCGTCCATGGGTTCGTCCACGGAAACAATGATGTCAGCCACGGTGATATCGGCTGCATTGCGCGCCAGGGTGTAGCCGCCGCCGGGGCCACGCGTCGATTCGACGAGCTCGTGGCGGCGAAGCTTGCCAAACAGTTGCTCCAAGTAGGAAAGCGAAATGCGCTGGCGCTGACTGATGGCGGCCAGGGTCACGGGACCATTGCCCTGGCGCAGGGCCAGATCGATCATGGCGGTTACAGCAAACCGGCCCTTGGTGGTAAGACGCATCGCAAGCTCCTTGTGCTTTTGGTTCCGTGCCGAGCCGCACTCAGTGCAAATCGTCACCCGTTCTCCGTCCTGGCTGCCTGGAAATAAGGCGCTTTTGTCGGCGACAGAGAAAACCCGACTAAGTTGTACAAGTATAGCACAAAGTCAGATCAAATTCGTCGGATATTCGAACGAACAGTCACGAGACAGTCGAACACGTCTCAATAGCCCTCTATGCCGCAGGGAAAGGCACGAGGTGATCACCGCCGTGTGCACCAAAGGCTGCGTCCTTGAGCCTTGCCAACTGGTCGCGCGCCCGCGCTGCCTGCTCGAACTCCAGATTGCGAGCGTGTTCCAACATCTGTTTCTCCAGGCGCTTGATCTCGCGCGCAATGTCCTTCTCGCTCATGTCCTCAATGCGCGCTTTCTCGACCGCGCCCTGTTCCAGACGCTCGGCTTCCTTGCCTGATTTTTCGCTGTAGACGCCATCGATCAAATCGCGCACCTGCTTGACGATGCTGCGCGGCGTGATGCCGCGCTCCAGGTTGTGCGCCACCTGTTTCTCGCGCCGGCGCTGGGTTTCGCCCATGGCGCGCGCCATGGAATCGGTCACCCGGTCGGCGTACAAAATGGCCGTCCCAGCCACATTGCGTGCGGCGCGGCCAATGGTCTGGATAAGGCTGCGCTCGGATCGCAAAAAACCCTCCTTGTCCGCGTCAAGAATGGCCACCAGAGATACCTCGGGGATATCCAGCCCCTCGCGCAGCAGGTTGATGCCCACCAGCACATCGAACGCGCCCAGGCGCAGGTCGCGAATGATCTCCACACGCTCCACCGTGTCCACGTCGGAGTGCAGGTAACGCACCTTCACGCCGTTGTCGCTCAGATAGTCGGTCAGTTGCTCGGCCATGCGCTTGGTGAGCGTCGTGATAAGCACCCGCTCGTTCTTCTGCACGCGAATGTGAATTTCCTGCAGCACATCGTCCACCTGGTTCGTGGCCGGGCGCACCTGCACCTCGGGGTCCACGAGGCCGGTGGGCCGCACCAACTGCTCGACCACCTGGCCGGCATGCTGCTTTTCATAGTCGGCCGGTGTGGCCGAAACGAAAATGGCCTGGCGCATGCGGCGCTCGAATTCCTCAAACTTCAGTGGCCGGTTGTCGAGCGCGCTGGGCAGGCGAAAGCCGTACTCCACCAGCGTCGTCTTGCGGGAGCGGTCCCCGTTGTACATGGCGTTGAGCTGGCCGATCATCTGGTGGCTCTCGTCCAGAAACATCAGCGCGTCCGCCGGCATGTAATCCGTCAGCGTGCTGGGCGGGTCGCCCGGCTTGGATCCCGAGAGGTGGCGCGAGTAGTTCTCGATGCCCTTGCAGTGCCCGACTTCGCTCAGCATCTCCAGATCAAAGCGGGTGCGCTGCTCCAGCCGCTGCGCTTCAACCAGCTTGCCGTCGCCCACGAACTCCTTCAGGCGTTCCGACAGCTCGAACTTGATCGCCTCCACCGCCGCCAGCACCTGATCGCGCGGCGTCACGTAGTGGCTGCTGGGGTAGACCGTGAAGCGCGGAATGTTCTGGCGCACGCGACCGGTGAGCGGATCGAAAAGTTGCAGACTCTCCACCTCGTCGTCAAACAGCTCAATGCGAATGGCCAGTTCGGAATGCTCGGCCGGAAACACGTCAATGGTGTCGCCGCGTACCCGAAACGTGCCGCGTGAAAAATCGGTGTCGTTGCGCTGGTACTGCATGCGCACCAGTTGGGCGATGGCGTCGCGCTGGCCCAGCTTGTCGCCCGCGCGGAGCAGCATCACCATGCGGTGGTAGCTCTCGGGGTTGCCGATGCCGTAGATGGCCGATACCGTGGCGACGATGACCACGTCGCGCCGCTCCAGAATGCTCTTGGTGCACGAGAGCCGCATCTGCTCGATGTGCTCGTTGATGGCGCTGTCCTTCTCGATGAACAGGTCGCGCTGCGGCACGTAGGCCTCGGGCTGGTAGTAGTCGTAATAGCTGACGAAATACTCCACCGCGTTGTGCGGGAAGAACTCGCGAAACTCCGAATACAGCTGCGCTGCCAGCGTCTTGTTGGGCGCAAACACGATCGCGGGCCTGCCCATGCGTGCGATCACGTTCGCCATGGTGAATGTCTTGCCTGAGCCCGTCACGCCCAGCAACGTCTGGAACACTTCGCCGTCGCGCAGCCCCTCCACCAATTTGTCGATGGCTTCGGGCTGGTCACCCGCCGGCGGGTACGGCTGGTACAGCTCGAACGGCGAGCCGGGGAAGCGCAAAAACTCGCCCTTGGCGGGCTCAGAAGTAACTTCGTGCATAGGGTGAGCGTAGGGTGTGGGCCACTGGAGCAAGAACAGGTTCTAAAATTCGGGTTTGCCCGCAGTCAAGCGTAGCCGAGACCGTCAGTTGAGGCCGGGCAGCCGAATATCCACCCTTCGAGGACTTTTCATGTCTCTGTTTTCCGCTGTCGAAATGGCGCCCCGCGACCCAATTCTGGGTCTGAACGAACAATTCAACGCCGATACCAACCCCAAAAAGGTCAATCTGGGCGTGGGCGTGTACTTCGACGACAACGGCAAACTTCCGCTCCTGCAATGCGTGCAAGCGGCCGAGCAGAAGATGATGGCCAAGCCCACGGCGCGCGGCTACCTGCCTATCGACGGCATCGTGGCATACGACAATGCCGTTAAGGCACTGGTGTTCGGGGCGGACAGCGAGCCCGTGAAAAGCGGCCGCGTGGCCACCGTGCAGGCCATTGGCGGCACCGGCGGACTGAAGATCGGCGCCGACTTCCTGAAGAAGCTCAGCCCGAATGCCAAGGTGCTCATCTCGGACCCGAGCTGGGAAAACCACCGCGCCCTGTTCACCAACGCCGGTTTCGAAGTCGGCACTTACGCCTACTACGACGCGGAAAAACGCGGCGTCAACTTCGACGGCATGCTGGAGAGTCTGAAGGCCGCCGCACCCGGCACCATCGTGGTGCTGCACGCCTGCTGCCACAACCCCACGGGCTACGACATCACCGCCGCGCAGTGGGACCAGGTCATCGAAGTGCTCAAGGCCGGCAAACTCACCCCCTTCCTCGACATGGCCTACCAGGGCTTTGGCCACGGCATCCAGGAGGACGGCGCGGTGATCGGCAAGTTCGTGGCCTCGGGCATGAACTTCTTTGTCTCCACCTCGTTCTCCAAGAGCTTCAGCCTGTACGGCGAACGCGTCGGCGGCCTCTCGGTGCTGTGCCAGGACAAGGAAGAAGCTGGCCGGGTACTCAGCCAGCTGAAAATCGTCATTCGCACCAACTACAGCAACCCGCCCACACACGGCGGCGCCGTGGTGGCCGCCGTGCTGGGCGACCCCGAACTGCGCGCCCAGTGGGAAAAGGAGCTGGGCGAAATGCGCGTACGCATCAAGGCCATGCGCCAGAAGTTGGTTGACGGCCTGAAGGCGGCGGGCGTGAAGCAGGACATGTCCTTCATCACCAGCCAGATCGGCATGTTCAGCTACTCGGGCCTGTCCAAAGACCAGATGGTCCGCCTGCGCAGCGAGTTCGGCGTCTACGGCACGGACACCGGCCGCATGTGCGTGGCCGCGCTCAACAGCAAGAACATCGACTATGTCTGCGAGTCGATTGCCAAGGTGATGTAGTGCCTTCCGGCGTGCACAGCGCCGCAGGATTTACCAGCCGCCTACGGGCGGCTTTTTGTTGTGATGACCGACTGCCCTGGTGCCGCAGGCATGGTTGCTGGCTGGGTTGGGGGCGTAGCTTTTTGATTCGTTCGCGCCTTGTGGCACAGGGCGGGTGTCGTGTCTCGCCCCGGCGGGCGAGGTACTTTTTCTTTGCGTCGCCAAAGAAAAGTACCCAAAAGAAAGGCGACCCTGCTATCCGTGTCCCTGCGCTTCGCTTCGGGCAGCCTGCGGTGCTCACGCGCGGGGCGTGCCGCAGAACTCACTACGCGCTGCGCGCTGCGTTCAAACAACTGCGGCAAGTCAGATTGTGAAAGTTGGGGGTGTCCTGCGGCACCCCCAACCGCCCCGCGCGCTGCGCTCCTCGGCACGGACACAAGGGCTTTGGAAGCCGAAAAACAAAAACCAAACATCCACGCGGGCCATCGCTGCGCTCGGCCCGGTGTTGGCACCTTCCCCCGCCGGGGGAAGGCTGGAATGGGGCGCCCACCGGGGGCCGAGCGCAGCGATGGCCCGTGGGGTTCCCAAAGCCCTTGTGGATGCCCCGACGCAGGTTGCCCCTTCGCGCAGCGAAGGGGTCGCAGACAGCAGGGAGAGCCTTTTTTGGTGACTTTTTTTGGCCAAAAAAAGTTACTGCGCTGCCGGGCGCATACCCCGGCACCCGACCTATGCCACGAGGCACGAACGAAGTAACCGCCACGTCTCCACCTTTTGATTCAGGCTGTTCTGACGCAACCAAATTTTCATGCCAAATTGGCCCCTAGCGCATGATTGAGTAGCGCTTTCAGCTATCATTTAGATAGTAATCTTGCGATACTCTTCGCACAAAGGCCCACACCCGGAACAAGCGCCAACACATGACCAAGCAAGGCTCCATCGTCCGCTGGGACGCCACACGCGCATTTGGCTTCATACGCAGCGCGGATTCCGCTGGCGATGTCTTCTTTCATCTGCGCGATTACCGCGGCAGCACACCCCCGCGCGAAGGCCTTGCCGTGGTGTTTGAAGACATCCACGTCGGCGGCAAAGGCCCGCGTGCGATGGCGGTGCGCCCTGCTTCCGATCCGCACGGCGCCGCACAGGACACCCGCAGCCTCGACAGCCGGCGCACCCACCGCCCGGCACAAGCCCGGCGCGCAGCCCCCGCCAGCCGCAGCCCACGCCAGGGCAAAGCGCCCTCGCCCGCCACCGGTGCTTCCCTGGCCTATGGCCTGATGGTGGGTTGGGCTGTCCTGCTGGCCTGGGGCGTGTGGATGCAGCGCCTGCCGCTCTGGTCGCTGGCGGCCCTGGCAGCCGTGAATGTCCTCACGCTGTGGATGTACGCCGCCGACAAGAACGCGGCGCGCGCCGGCCGCTGGCGCATTCCCGAGTCCAATTTGCACCTGCTGTCTCTGCTCGGCGGCTGGCCCGCTGCCTGGCTGGCCCAGCAGAACATGCGACACAAATCGAGCAAAAAAGAGTTCCGTACGGTGTACTGGCTCACGATCGTGCTGCACTGCGGCGCGCTGGCGTGGTTGGTGCTTGCGAAAACCGGGTCTGCTTTGCTGTTTTAAGAGACTGCCCGCAGCACTCGCGGTCGATCAAGCGCTTGTCGCAGACGGAGCTGGGCGCAGGCCTCAGGCACTCAACCCAAAGCGCTGGCGCATCGCGCCCATAAGCGCTTCGTCCCCAATGTCCTTGCGCGCCTGCATCAGCGCCGTGGCGTCGTCGCCCACCACATAGCGCACTTGCCCGCTGCCATCCGTAGCAGCGTCGTACAGCGCTTGCGCCAGTTGTTCGGCTGTCGAGGCATTGCTGGTGCCGCGATTGGCCGCAAACACAGCCATCACCTTCTGAATCGAGTCCGCGTAAGCGCCGCCGTCGCCTTCAAAGGTGCGCGCCAGCGAGCGACCCGAAAAGTCGGTCGCCACGGCGCCGGGCGCAAACACCTTCACTCGGATGCCCAGAGGCGCCAGTTCGTGGCTGAGCGATTCTGAAAAACCCACCACCGCGAACTTTGACGCCGCATACAGCGAGTACAGCGGCATCGCCACCAGGCCCGTGAGCGACGCCACGTTGATGATGACGCCGCTGGCGCGCTCGCGCATGTGCGGCAGCACGGCGCGCGTGACCGCAAACACGCCAAACACGTTGGTCTGGAACTGGCGCTCGATCACCTCTTGCGTGGCGGTCTCGAACGGGCCAAACAGGCCGTAGCCGGCGTTGTTGATCAACACATCGATGTGCCCGAAGCGCTCAACCGCCTGGGCCACCGCCGCGTCCACCGACTGCGGGTCCGTCACGTCGAGCCCAAAGCTCGCCACCTTGCCCGCGCTGTCCTCGAAATGGGCGGCGGCCGGGTCGCGCAGCGTCGCGGCGACGTTCCAGCCCTGCGCGGCAAAGTGCCGCACCGTGGCAGCGCCGATACCCGAGGAACAGCCTGTGATCAAAACCGTGGAAGTCATGGGCGAATCTCCGACTTGGTGTGAGGGGTCTGAAAAGCGGCGGTCAGTATGCGCGTGTCGGGCGTGCGCTGCACGCTGGCTTTCTTTCCAAAATCTGAGCTCATGGCATGTGACGGCACAAACCCTCATTCTTGGGATTGCGCAAAGGTCCAGATCGGTTTTCGGCTGCTACCGGCCAGTGGTTCCCAGACAGCCGTTTTCCCAGATGACCGTTTTGAAACTGACCGTTCAGCGGCTGAATTCAGGGCTCGCTGAAGTCTGTGCGCTGGACTGACCGCAAGCCTTTGCCAAGGGCGGGTGCCGGGATGTGCGCCCGGCGGCGCAGTAACTGTTCTTTCGCTTCGCCGAAAGAAAGTCACCAAAGTTCACGCAAGTGGGGGTTCGCTCACTTCGCGCAGCGAAGTGATGCGAACACCAAAGGGCGACGCCGCTGTCCGTGTCCCCTTCGCTTCGCTATGGGGCAGCCTGCGGTGCTCGCTTCAGGCGGGGTCCGCGCAAACTCGCTTCACTGCGTTGCACTCAAACAGCGCGCGGCCCTATTTCGCCTGAAGCTGTGCTCCTCGGCACGGACAAAGGGGATGGGGACCATGCGTTGACACAGTGGGCTCATGGTTTTGCTCCTGATGGTCCGGGGAACATTCCCCAGGCCTCAGGCTGCGCAAAACACTCCCTTTTGCAAGCCCTGCAACGTGCAAAAACGCGGTGGCAGTACTTGAGCACCCAGCCACCGCGTCAGCGGTTTAGTTGAACGTTTGAAATCACCGGCGCTGCGCGGCTTTATCGCGCAGCGTCCGGTGAATTAATGGGTTGGCCGTCGCACGCTAGCTGCCCTGCTTTGAATGAGAAATGACATCGGCAATTGAATGGGCCTCTGGCGCATAGAGCGTCATCCCCCAACCGGAAGCGGAAACAATTGCAGCGGTGAGCGCGAAGGGCAAAGCTGTACGGCGGAAAGCAGTCTCAAGCCAGTGACGCGTCTCAAGACCCCGAAGCCTGCGATATAGGCTTGCAGATAGCACACCGTCCACCAAGAGTTCCGCAAAAAGTACCGGGGCCGAGTAGATCATGAAGAGGGATGAAAACAGCATAGCGCCGATGAAAATCAGGGCGACCAGCGGAATTGCGAACTCTTCCGCTTCGGCGACTGTACCGAGAGCATCGCCAACGGAGCTACCCGAATCACTGATTACCGAGATGCTTTCAGATGACGCATCAAACGAACCACTGGCGCCGCCGCCGCCAAAATCGCCGCCTTTGCCGCTGTAGCAGGCACCAGAACTGCCTGAACCAGAGAATGGCGACCCTGAAATATCAGGAAAGTCGGCGTAGTCCTCGGCTCGTGTTCTTAGCCAGAGCCACAACAAAAATAGGAACATCAAGTACGCAACACCGAAAGAAGCGAGGTACCTAAGCCACATTTCGACGAAGCCAGTGTGAAGAAGGAGATATGACGCGATAAAGCCAGATGCACCAGTGAGCGTAACGAGCAGAAACATCTGGAGCCGAGGGAAACTGTCTCGCTCTAGATCGCCTCGAATTTTTCGAATCTCGTGGTGGCGATGAAATTGTGGAAGCGCGCTCATTGTGACGGCCAACGCCCGCGGTAAGCCGCGCCGGAGTGCGAAGCACGGAGGGCACCCACAAGCGGAGCTTGTGGGCGTCGGCTTGACCAACCGGTTAGGCTGGTGGCAGATGTTTGGCTTGGCAAGTCCAATGCTCCCTTGTTAGGTCGGAGTGTCTACAAAAGTCGGGCAAGGTCCCTGATGACAGGGGCGTCAATAGTTAAGTTCTGCATGGATTCTTATTTGTTGTTTCGATTTGTTGAATAAATATAAAATGCACGGGGCATTTTTGAATCTTGCATAAATCCCCTCGTTTATATATACATGGAGATTTCGGCGCTAAGGTGGCCGCGAGTTTCTTCTATGTAAGCCTGTAAAGATTCATTGGTTAGTGTGGATGTCTCGACAACGGAGGCGAGCAATCTCTCTGTGGGCCTTCGATCCATCATGTTCGATGTTGCAGTTCCTAGCGGCACAACAATATATGCATACTTTGTTAAGTGGCGAGACCTATCTGCAAACTTATCTCGATTGACCTCTAGCGTGTCACCATTGTATTCATAGTATCCATTTGCTGTTTCACTGCATTCAATGTAGCGTGAGTTCCATAGGACGGCAAAATCCTGCGTCCAGTCGCTTGGAATTTCTCTTTTGATTTCTTTGTCAGTCGAGTCGATTGTTGTAAATGGGGGCGATGAACTTACAAGAAAAATAAAAAAATTATTGTATTCATGGTGCTTGTCCTTGTGTACGATCAGCTTATCAATCGCTATTTCGGTGTACTCCGAGAATAGCCAAAGCCCCGAATCCAGTTTTTTGGTCTCACAATAGGTTCCGTCGCCACCTTCAACACTCATCCGCCAAAAATCCTCTGGCGTACATTGACTATGGAAGTTGACTAGGAATTTCTCAATCTGCGCTGCATCACTTGTTTCGTATATTTCGCCAATTTTTGGAAATGTGCGCCTGATGGCATCATCGAACTGATGCAGCGGCTCCCAATAATCTTTTTTTGGTGGGGATTTAAGCTTCTTTATGTGTTTCCGGATCTCATCAAGCGATTGATATCTCTCTTTAGGATCATTTCTTAAGCAAATCTTAATGATTTCGTCTAGATTTTTCAAATTCTGAGGCGACGTGCTGTTTGCTATTGGTTTTCTATCTAGACCTCGAATAATGGTCCCTGTCAACGCCCATTGCAGTACCTGGCCTAGCGCGTAGATATCAATTGCCCGGGTTGGCGGTGATTTGCTGTTTACTTGCTCGGGCGCGCTGAAAGAAAAATTTGCCAACTTTTCAGTTGGTTTTGTTTTTGAATCCTTAGGGAAATCGTCTGCAGAAAAGTGCGCTATTCCAAGATCCCCGATCACATAACAGTCGTTAATTTCGTCGTGGAATATATTCTGGGGCTTGATATCCCTGTGAATAATATTATTTGCGTGCAGGTGGTGGATTCCTTTGAAGATGTCCTCGAAGAGACGCCAGCCCTTTTGGGATTTTTCTTCCTCTGTCGAATCTCCCATGTGGCCGATGTTTTGTAGTGTCTGCGCATACCTTCGCATCACGATGATGTAATATTTTTCTCCATTAACCTCCGTGGAGTCAAAATGATATGAATTGACAATATTGTCGTGGGCCTTTATCTGGGCTGCGCAAAAAAATTCGTCTTTGAATCGACTTAATTTCGACTCATCTTTTGATTTTAGGAACTTGACTGCAAATTCCATCTCATTTTTTTCGAACAGAAATACATAACTGTTTCCTCCTTCGCCCAGACTTTTCTTGAAGGAAAATTTCCCAATATCTGTGGATATTTCTTTCTGCGATTTTAGAATCGAATGTAAGTTGCTATTCATTTATGTATATTTGATGTGCAGAAATTGGAAGATTTGCCAAATGGGGGCGTATCTTTGCGAAAAGCCTAACGTAATTTGGACCGCAAAACCTGCGGGATAAACTGGCCGATGCGGGATATTCTGGACACGGCTTCCTCCTGGAACAGGCTTACAGTCTACGTTTTCAGCGACCTTGCTGTGTAAACGTCCAGGTATAAAAATTCCATGAAACCCGGCAGGCTTGCACCGGGAAAACTATAGCTTGCGAAGAGATGAAATCTGGGCGCTCACCGGGCAAGTTCTGGCTGCGCGAGCGCTGGGCACCGCATTGCAGACCGCTTTGGGGAGTGATGCCCACCGTTGCCTCTGGGTCGCAAGCAGTCCGTCGGCGTCCAATACTCTACGGGCCAAACCCACATCCAGCCATTCAACGACGCCCCCTAGTCCCCCTCGCCTACAGGCATCTCACCCCACCCACGGTGCAATCAACGGCATCTGTTTTTTTGCTGGAGCGCACCGTGAAACCATTTGCATTGAATTCCTCCCACACCAACATGTCGGGCGTGTTCTACCCCACCGGGCATATCTTCGCGCTGTTCCCCGCGGCGGACTTGGCGCGCCAGGCAGCGGACGCGCTGGACACTGCCGGCGACATAGGCGAGTCGGCCTACGCCTCTCCTGAAGTGATTCTGAAGGACATCGTCCGCACCCTTGGCAGCTCCGACGCGGTGCTCCCTTCTGTGGGGGCGGAGGGCGACTTTGTGCGCCGCATTGCCGACCTGGCCAGTGCGGGGCACCACGGCCTGCTGGTCGAGGTGGGTAAGCACGACGATGCCGAGGTGCTGGCAGCCACGCTGCAGCGCGTAGGTGCCGTGGCGGCGTTCCACTACCGGACCTTGGTCATTGAAGACCTGATTGAGCAGCCGCCGACCCGCGCCAGGCAATCGGTGACGGTGGGCACGCACGCAGCGGCGCGCCACCTCGAACCCCGCTAAGCCGTACCCAGGCCGGGGACGCGCTTGCATGGGCGTGCGTGGTCGGCGCGGGCGCCGACTCCTCCCCAAGTTAGGGAAGACAGCAGAGCGAAGCTGCCACCCTGCCTTCGCGCTTCGCAGGCGCCGGCCCCACTTGCCGCCGGCAATGCTGCCCGCAGGGATATGGCACCGCGGAGCAGCTTTCGTACAGAGCGCCACGGGTTTTCCCTATTTTTGAATTTTTCCAGATTGTTAACAATCTGGAAATCAACAAAGGAACCGTGATGCAAAAAATACTCGCCGATGTCACAGGAACGGTGTGGAAGGTCGAAGTCGCCCTGAATCAGAGCGTTGCCGCAGGCGACACCCTGTTCATCGTCGAATCGATGAAGATGGAAATCCCGATCAGCGCCCCTGAGGCCGGTGTGGTCCGCGAGATCTTCTTTGCCGAAGGCGAACTCGTCGAAGACGGCCAGGTCGTGGCCGTGCTGGGCTGACGGTATGAGCGCACCCGACATCCCGATCGATGCTTTCACCGCCGTCGAAGGCGCGGTGGCCTTTCGCTTGTTTGCCGACAAGAGCGACCCCACGCTGACCGTGCCAGAGCAGATCGCAGCACGCATCGGAGATCGAATTCTCGATGGGCTCATGCCCAGCGGATCGCGGATCGGCGAGCAGGAACTGGCCGTTGAATTCAGCGTCAGTCGCGGCCCGATCCGCGAGGCGCTGCGCATTCTGGAACGGGAAGGGTTGGTGACCATCCTCGCGCGGCGCGGAGCCATCGTCACCGAACTGAGCCCTGACGAACTGCGCGAACTTCAGGAAATCCGCGCCGGGCTGTTCGAGGTCGTGGTCCGCAAGCTGGTCACGCGGGCGCACCCCGAGTTGCTGGCGCTTCTGCGGGCTGGGTCGCAGCGCCTGACCGCATTGGCCAAACTGCCGGACGGCGGCGATGCCTATGCCGAGACCACCTACCGCCTCCTGATCCTGTGCACGCGGCTCAGCGGCAACGCACGCCTTCAGCGCATGCTCACGGCGCTATCGCTGCAGACACTGCGCTACAGCAAGCTTGGCCTCGCCTCCCCCGAGAGGCGCATGCGTTCAGCCAGCCTGTGGCGCCAGGCCACCGAGGCGTTGGAACGCGGTGACGTCGAACAGATGGTCACCCTTACCCGCCAGCGCGTCGAGGAATCCGGAGAAGAAGCGATTCGCCAATTGCAGCAACGCCCGACGGGTGAGGAGCGCACATGACAGGCACTTCTATGCACGACCTGGCCACCGGACCGCTCGCCGGCCTCAGAGTGGTCGAGATCTGCTCCACCATTGCCGGCCCCGCCTGCGCGCGCCTGCTCGGTGACTTCGGTGCCGACGTCATCAAGATCGAGCCCCCCGAGGGCGACCCGGTGCGCCAGATGGGCCAGCATGTCGGTGATGTTTCGCTTTACGCAGCGTCCATCTTGCGCAACAAGCAATCGATCACGCTGGATCTCAAGTCTGCGGCTGGCCTGCACATCGCCCACGAACTGATCGCCCGCGCGGACATCCTGGTCGAAAACAACCGGCCTGGCGTGATGGAGCGCCTCGGCCTGGGTTACGACGCGCTCAGTGCACGCAACCCCGGCCTGGTGATGGTGCGGATCAGTGGCTATGGCCAAAGCGGCCCTTACGCCGCACGCCCAGGATATGGCGCCATCTGCGAGGCCGTGGGCGGGGTGCGCCACATGACGGGCGACCCGGACCGGCCACCGGCGCGCGTGGCTCTTGCCACCACCGACTACCTCTCTTCCGTCTACGCCGCCTTCGGCGCCATGGCTGCGATCCGCGCGCGCTCCATCACGGGCTGTGGCCAGGTAGTCGACGTAGCGCTGTACGAGGCAGCCTTCACGCAGCTCGAGCCCATCGTGCCAGCACACGAAAAGCTAGGCGTGGTGCCTATGCGCGAAGGCTCCAATCTCCCGTCCATGGCACCCAACAGTTCCTACCCCACGGCTGACGAAGGCTGGGTGCTGATTGCAGCCAACAGCCAAGCGATCTGGCGCCGACTGGTCGCCCTGATGCAGCAGCCGCAGCTGCTCACCGATCCCCGCTTTGAAACCATTCAGGCGCGCGGCAGGCCAGACAACATGAAGGCCATCGACACCCTCATCGCCAACTGGACCTGCGGCTTCCACGGCCCTGAGCTCGAAGCCATGCTGCGCGAAGCCGAGGTGCCTTGCAGCCGCGTGTACACCATTGCGGACATCTATGCCGATCCGCATTTCGCGTCGCGCGAAATGCTGCGCCAGGTGCCGCATCCGGTGCTGGGTCACACCACGCAGGCTGGCGTGGTTCCGCGCTTTTCGGCCACACCCGGCGGTATCCGCCATAGCGGCCCAGAGGTCGGAGCCGAAAGTCTGGCCATTCTGCGCAACGAACTGGGGCTCGACGACGCTGCCATTCAGACCCTGTTGGGCGCACAAGCACCCAGTGCTTGAAGCCATTTCACGAACAAAACACATCCAAGGAGACCAATATGCCCATCACCCGCAGAAATGCCATGGCCATTCTTGGCGCCAATGCCCTAGTGCCCGCCTGGGCCCAAAGCGACTGGCGCCCGAGCGAGAACATTATCTACACCATTGGCGTCGCTCCCGGTGGCACGGTGGACTTGTATGCGCGCGGCATCAAGAGTGACCTGGAAACGCTCAAGCTGCTGAGTGGCCACTCGGTGCTGCCGGACAACAAGACAGGCGCAGCCGGTCTGCTGGCGCTGCGCGTATTGCAGACCCACACCGGCAATGCCCATTACCTCGGTACCTTCCACACCGGCAGCATCGCTGGCCAAGCCACTGGCGTACTCAAGGCAGACATGCGCGAATTCGTGCCTGTGGCCATGATGGTGGAAGAAACGGCCCTGGTCGCGGTGGCCGCAGACTCGCCCTACAAAACCATCGAAGACCTGGTGAACGCCCTGCGCCGCGACCCTACCGCGCTGGCCATCGCGGTGGCGCCGTTGCGGGGCCTGAACACACACCTGGCCATTGCCAAACCCCTGCAGAAGGCGGGCGTGGATATCAGCAAGCTGACGGTGGTGCCGTTCCGCTCCTCAGGCGAATCCATGAGCGCCCTGCTCGGCGGCCATGTGCAGGTGGTCTCGGCCACGGCCCCGGTGGTGGTGCCCCAGGTCTCGGCGGGCAAGGTGCGCATTCTGGCAAGCGCGGCGTCCGTGCGCGGCACCGGCCCGCTGGCCAATGTGAAGACCTGGCGCGAGCAGGGCGTGGACGCCGATTACGTCAGCTACAACGGCGTGCTGCTGCCCGGCGGCGTCAATGCCGAACAGATTCGATTCTGGGAGAACGCCTTGCGCCAGGTTTCGCAATCGCCGCAGTGGCGCTCGCTGGTGGAAACCTCAGGCAACAAGCCGATTTTCACGGGCTATGTCGAATCACACCGCTATCTGCAGCGCGAGCTGCAGGAGACGCAGGCGCTGGTGGCCGCGCTGGGAGCAGGTGCGCGATGAGCCGGCATTTCGAACCCGCCGGGGAATGGATGGCCGAACTCACGGAACTGCAGACACGGCGCGAACAGGCACGTGCCATGGGCGGCCACGAGGCGCTGGCCAAGTTCAAGGCCACGGGGCGCATGAACGCGCGCGAGCGCATCACCCACCTGCTCGACGAAGGAAGCTTTCGCGAATATGGACAGATTGCCGGCAAGGGCCACTACAGCCGCGAAGGTACTTTCGAGCGACTCGACCCCACCAACGCCATTACCGGCACCGGCCTTATCGAGGGCCGAAAAGTTGCGCTCCACGTGGACGACTACACCATCCGCGCTGGCTCTTCGGAAGCGACCATTGCCGACAAGTGGATCTACATCGAGCGCATGGCGCACCAGCTGCGCATGCCAGTGGTGCGTCTGGTCGATTCGGCCGGCGGCAGTGTCAAGCTGCTGATGCAACTGGGTGGCACCAAGATTCCCGAATACCCCACCTGGCCCACCAACGCCTTGCTCGACACCGTCCCGGTAGTTGCCGTGGCACTGGGCGCCTGCGTAGGTCAGGGCGCGGTCAAGGTACTGAGCTCCCACTTCAGTGTGATGGTGCGCGACCAGGCACAGGTGATGGCGGCTGGGCCGCACGTGGTGCAGCAGGCCTACGGGCAGAGCATCGACAAGAACGAGCTGGGCGGCTACAAGGTGCACCGAAAAAGCGCGCTGGTGCACAACGAGGCCACGGACGAGGCCGATGCTCTGGCCCAGGTGCGGCGATTCTTGAGCTACCTGCCGCGCAGCGTCTTCCACCTGGCGCCTGCCATTGCGCCGACCGACGACCCGGAGCGAGTCGAAGACTGGCTCAAGGACGCCATCCCGCACGAGCGGCGCAAAATCTACGATCCGCGCAAGATTCTGGAAGCCGTTCTGGACAAGGGCTCGGTCTTCGAGATCGGACGCTGGCAGGGCGGCTCGGTCATCACCGCACTGGCGCGGCTCAACGGGTTTCCGGTAGGGATCATCGCCAACGATCCCAAGATTCAGGGTGGCGCAATGACCATCCAAGCGGCTTACAAGATGGAACGCCATATCAAGCTGTGCAGCCAGTTCGGGCTCCCAGTGGTGAACTTCGTGGACCAACCGGGCAATCAGACCGGGCTGGAAGCCGAGATCGGAGGCACGCTGCTGGGGGCCACTCGTGTGGGCGAGGCACTGCACCAGTCCCGCTCTCCCTGGGTATCGATCATCGTGCGGCGCTGCTTTGGAATGGCCGGCGCGCTGCATGCGCCCAAGTACGGTGAATCACTCAATCTGCGCTTTGCCTGGCCATCGGCACGCTGGGGGTCGATCCCGATCGAGGGCGGAGTGATGGCGGCCCACAAGACCGAGATCGAGGCTGCCCCTGATCCAGCCGCCAAGCGCATGGAGCTGGAGACGTTCTATCTGAATATGACCTCGCCCTTTCGCACGGCAGAGAAATTCGGCATCCTGGACATCATCGATCCGCGAGAAACTCGGGCCATCCTGTGCGACTGGATCAATGACGCATGGGAACGGGTGCGCTGCGACCATCTTGGCAGCAACGCCGGCTGAAGCGACCCCACACAACGACTCGCTTGGCAGGCGCAAGACGCAGTGGGTACTCAGTGGCCCGCCCCTTCAGGTTCGGGTGCAGTGGCTGCGGCGGACAGTGCAGGGGAAAAGCAAACGCGCCGCGGGTTCGCTATCACGAGGATGGCGCCTACAACAAAACGACCCGGAAAGCCGGGACACGGAGCAACCCTTGAAGTTTGATATTCGCGATCTCATCGCTGGCATCTTGATGATCTCGGTGGGCCTTTTCGTGGCCCTGTATGCGTCCAACCATTACCAGGTCGGATCGGCCACCCGCATGGGGCCAGGCTACTTCCCCACCCTGCTCGGCTACATCCTCGC